>Ga0099824_1000978_pt1 | contig 38316 bp, 23 predicted proteins | sample SiratrowhiteBW_FD_76837 | JGI IMG/M metagenome (GOLD analysis project Ga0099824, IMG submission 76837) | Root nodule microbial communities of legume samples collected from California, USA - Siratro white BW | ecosystem: Host-associated > Plants > Roots > Nodule | place: USA: California... | reverse complement strand
TGATGAACCATGCCACTAATGATTAAGGACTAAGCCAATCACCAACACACAAACCCAACTAAGGACCAAGACCGAATCACCCAACCATCTTCATGTTGGCACAAAGTCTTCACTTGAACAATTCTGGTCCAGGTTGGTTCCAACAGATTCTTCATGAGGCAATCTTCATCAGCTCACGTGCTAGGCATTGATCTAACATAGTCCAGATCCAATTCATCAGAAACTTTAGCAAGCAATGGTCTTTCTTGACTTCATCAAATCACATGCTTAGCCTTGGTGCTAACAATAAAATTGTTAAAAGAATGACAAAGATACTCACAGGTATTATCATTATGTAAGGTTCGAATAGAAACTTCAAATTGATTTTTAATTTTATTATCAAAATATTAAAATATAGAAAACAACTTAGAATGAATTTTCATTAAAAAAGTACATCTTGAATAATCATCAATAAAAGTAAAAAAAAAAATACTGAAATCGTAAATTAGACTTAACACAACTTGATTCCCAATTGTTAGAGTGAACTAAAACAAAAGAGAACGAAACACATTGTGAGACATTACTAGGAAAAGAACTAGAACTGTGTTTCCCTAAATGACATGACTCACAAGACAAACTTGATAACGTGTACAAACTTGGAACAAGTTGTTGCACCCTTGCAAGACTAGGATGACCTAGTTGAGCACGAAGAAGAGATGGAGAATTCATGACCATGCAAATGTTTGTAGGTGATAAAGACCATGAGACTCACATCCAATGCCAATCATTCTTCTCGAACTCCAGTCTTGTAAACAAACAGAATCTTTGGTAAAAGAAATAACACAAGCAAAGGAATGAGTGAAACGATTGATAAATAATAAGTTAAAAGAATACATAGGGACATAAAGAACGTTATCGATAGACAAAGAAGGAAGAAGATAAATTGTATCAACACCACGAGATGAGATCCTAGAGTCATTAGCTATGATAACAGAAGGTAAATAATCTGAGGTAGACAAAGAAGAGAAAAAATATTTATTACCAGTAATTTGATTTGTGCCACCTGAGTCTAGAACCCAAGGGCCAAGAGAATTAGACTAAGTGAGGCCAACAAAAGATGTATATGTATGTGCAACATAAGTAGTGGAACTAGAGTTCTAGTGATCCTCATATATTTAAGAAATTCATTAGCAAGCTGGCTTAAGGTATCAGATGAAGTAGGACCCATAGTAGAAGGTTGTACAAGAGCAGTTTAGGTAACCATAGCAGATCTAGTAGGATGACCATGTAAGGCATAACATCTGTCAAAATGATAGGTGCAAAACTCAGTGTTAAATGATTGGTGCAAAACTCTGTTAATTGATTGGTGCAAAACTCAATTTGACTTGTTTAATCTTGATTCCATGAATTGATCCTTAAGAATTAGTTCTCCAAGGACGGGGAAAACCAAATGAAATTCAGAGAAGGAGGGGAAGAGTCAAAACAAAAATTGAGAAAAAAAATAGAAAAGGAGATAATTTTTAAAACCGAAAAATTAAGAAAATGATTTTTGAGTACAAGTTTAAAGCACATCAAAGCTATTTAATGCTCTAAAATTTGAAGTAACATAAAGCTAAATGTGCGCTCTAATTAGGTTCATAAGCTTAATTACAAAACTCTAAACTAAAACAAGGAAAATTCAATTCACATGGGTTCTTTTATAAAAAATAAGCAAATTTATCTTAACTTCTAAAAATAATAGAAAATACAGGAGAAATAAAAATATAGAAAACCATATTTCTATTTTAAAACCCTGGAAATTTAAAATCCAATGCAACTTAAATCAGTCAAAACTAATATCTACCGAAAAAGTTATGGCCAATATAGTAGCAATGGTCAGATGAGACGAAAATACAAAATTAAAGCAAATATATACATTGAACCTAATTTATTACTACTAAAAGAAAATGAGCTCAAAATTATAAATAAAGCATATGAAAAGTGTTTTTACTATACAATAAAGTTATAAATGTGTGTACAAAATGTGTCACCGGGAAGATAACTTAGGAAGGTTAGTTAGAGAAGCATCTCATGGAGAAATTTGGGGTAGTGGTTAAAAGGATGAATTTCAAGTCATTGTTTTCGGTGCAACTGATGAGTACCTCATTTCAGTCCTTTTCTTTGTTTCGCTCTTCTTTTTTTAAGGAATTTGAAAATTGAGGAATAGATCCTTCTATAGGGTCAAAGCCCCAGCCTTGGTGCAGAGTTGTTTGTTGTCATAACCCTTTCCCATAATTCCTGCATGAAAAAGAAAAATAATTATAAGCCATGAAATGTATAGTTAGAAAGTGAGCAAATTTTGTTAATTTATCCATACTTATCAAATATTGCATCATGACCACACACAATCTTTAGTAAACCTGTCACAAAATCCATGGATATGCTTTCCCATTTTCATTATGGAATATCTAAAGATTGCATTTTCCTATAAGGTTTACTATATTCTATATTTGTTTTCTGACACACTAAGCAACACTCAACAAACTCCACCACAAATTTCTTCATCCCAAATCACCGAAACAAATTCTTCATGTCTTGATACATCTTTGTGACACTTAGATGAATACCTAAGCTACTATTGTGAGTTTCCTACATTATTAGTTTTCTCATATTCCTTTGGGTATGTAGACTATATCCCTAAATTTGATGATTCCACTAGCATCTTTGTGGAATTCAAATTCCTTTCCTTTAGTTCTTATTGTCAACTTTTCTTATGAAAATAATAGGGGAATCTCACTTAGAAAAAGGGATTTTGATCCTTCACAAAGGGCACTCTAAGGAAACCTTTGCCAATTAACGGTCAATGAAGATTTTTTATGATCTCAATGTCTATCACATTTTCAACATTAAGATGATACTCAATCATTTACTTAAATTTGTCGATCTTTGTCAATAAAGAGGAAATCAAAGAGTATGAATTGGGTAAAAAATTAGTCTCTTTCTAAAATCTTGAGGAGATCATTTTAGCTTAAAGAACTCGTTTTTGAAGTTTTTATTGTGAAAAGAGAACCAAATATAATCATCATTCAAAGATACCCAATAGAATCGAATTTTAATTAGTAAAAAGACATAAGATTATTTGTGCTAGGGTAATTTGAAGGTAGTGACAATGTATTTGAATACCCTTTAAAGAAGCTTAGGTATTAGGATGGAGTTGACTAGAAGTCACGTTCATGGCAATTAGCATCCTATATTCAAAACAAGAAAGAGGAAAAGAATGTCGAGCTCCTTGAAGAATAACTCATACAAAAACATAAAATCCTCATGATTAGTACTCAATTTCATGTAAAACCTATCACTAACATTAGTCGTAATAAATTTGGCCATGTTATCAGAGAATACAATGAAAGATGAAAGAAACTCTTCCATAGACTCATTATAGGTGAAATCAGTTGCAACTTCCCTAAGTACCTAGAAATACTCAGGATTTACAATGGAAGGGATTTGTCCTTCCTTTTCCTTTTGGCTAGGCATGACCCAATTTTTTTTTAACACCTCTTGAGAAGGAGTCTTATGTTTGGTCTCTTTAGAGCTAGTCATAACTACAATAGTTTTCTATACAATGGGAACAACCATATATGGAGTTGAAGAAAGTTCTTTCACATAATCCCCTTCTATGAAAAAAAGATTCAATACAACTCAATGATCACTCGCTTCAAATATCGATAACCTCTCTACTTACTATAATCATTGAAAGAATAAGAAAAGGAAGATGAAAAGGCCACGAAAGTATACCTAATGGCTGATGACAAAGACAAGGTCAAAGAAACGCTCAAGATTGGAGGAAAGGAGTATATAAAAGCTTGAGGGACGAAGAAGTAATGAATATAAAGAGAGGTGAAAGTTTAAAATGTTTTGTTTTCTGTACAAAATGACAAAATACTCAAACATTACATCCTACCCTAACGTGTTATAACAAGTGAAACATCAACCACCCAAAGGAGACATAATGACTTGAAAGAAGATAATCCCTTATTAATGCTAAAAACCCCTCATTAATGTTAAAACCCCCTCATAAAATTCACATTGAAAATATTTTATGTGACATTTGTCATAAAGTATGACTGAAACGGTTAATACTAATAGTAAAAAGATCTCAACTTCAAAGGAATGGTCGAAAAGCATATACCTTTAAAGAAGATGGTTGTGAAAATTCAATCACAAATTTATTATGTAAGGATGATCATAATCAATCCATACATTCAAACTTGTTAATCTTACAAATCAATTCACCTATACGTCATTTATGGACTCTGAGCTTAGGGCTAATGTACCGTTTCGTCTCTAAGATAATCAGAGATATAGTCATAAGTGAATATAGTTAATAATACATTTATCTAGTATATGAATAACTCGAATATATTTGACAACCAACTAATAATAACATACAATTATAACTGAATGAGTACCAAACTAGAATTATATGTTTTGGTCATCTAAAGCATTCATTCTAAGGATATAAAAACCTATAAATGTATAATCTCACATAGATAACTTATTCAATTCTTTCACTCAATACTCATATATACTTGATATTTTCAATAACTCTTATTAAGTTAACATTCAAAAATATTTTACAAATTAATATTTTCTTAGTCTTGAATAACAACTCGATGTCCACATATTGAAAGTTGAGCTCCATTTCATGAAGACTTTACTCTTTCTGCCTCAAAAGAATAATTTTCCTTTCTAATAAAAAAATAAAATAAAAAACTGCACTATAAATAAAGTAAATAATAAAAATATAAAATAAAAAAATGATATATTTTTTAAGTAAATTGAATAATAGAAATAAAAAATAAAATAATAAAAATGTAAAATATGATAAAGATAACTAAGCTATTATTAGAAATAAATTAAATAATTGAAGCAAGAAAATAAATAAATAAAAAGTAGTACATTCTCAAACCAAATTAAAAGACAAAATATAATATATTTGAATATAATAATAATAATAATAATTCACTTAATATAAACATAAAAGGTCTGATATATTTTAATGATAGAAAGAGATAATTTAATTTAATAATATATATTTTTTATTTATTTTATAGTATTTAAGAATAATGAATTGTTTAGAAAAAAAAACAATAGATTAGACCAAGAAAAGAGACAAGAGAGAGCGCATTAAAAAACAATGACAACTAGTTATTTGTATAATTTTTATTTTTAATTTTATTATTATTACTTTTGTTTTTAAAATTTGAATGATAGTACAAATGAAGATGCTATCCGACTTGTATGTATACATCTATTTTATGATAATAATAAATAATTAATATAATTATAAATTTAATATAAATATTATTACAATGAAAAATAATTACCAACACATAAAAAGTATAATTGAAATAAATTATGGACGTAAAAAAAATTACTGTTATTGTTATAAGTATATAATAATTATAAAACAATAACACTTTAAATCTTTCATCTCAACAGCTTATTATGAATAATTTCTTGTAGATGATGAATTTAAAAAAGTTAATTAAGGGAGACAAGAATGTAAACGATAAATATATATATTGCGGAAATTGTATGTGTTATATTAATATAAAATATTTATTTTTACTTGTAAAGCAGCATATATTTATAATTATATCTGTATAAAAATAATTAAAATGCATAAAACATAGATGAAGAACAAAATGGCCCATGCAGGTCTCGAACCTTCGACCTTCGCGTTATTAGCACGACGCTCTAACCAACTGAGCTAATAGGCCAGATGTTCATTGTTTTGAACATGTTCTTAAAAGTTACAAAGATAATTGGTACCTTCAGATTTGAATTGTTCTTTGTATGTTTATAAATGCTTTTGAGAAATAAGTGCTATGGTAATGAATAAGAGTTGGTGCATAATTTTTATTTTGAATATGATAATTTTATTTTGAATGTGTAAATGAACTCTATTTTCATGTCTTTTATATTTTTCTCAATTTCACTTTTTTATATGTCATTTATTTTAAAACTTGATCACATCCTATAATAGTTGAGGAGTCAGAAATTATTTCTATTCGATCGTATTTTCAAGTAGAGTGAATTTCTATTTACTCTAAAGATTTATTATGCTCTATTTTTTCTTAGGATTTGGTCATCAATATTTGAGGAGTCAATCCAAGAAAGTGACCATCTCAACTTATTTAATTATATACTAAAATTTGATTTTGTTTGGATAACTTCTTTTAGACTCCTAAAGATTAAATTAGTGTCTCTGTTTGGTTTTAGGACAACCATTTTGAAGATTATCATCTTAGGTAAGGAAAATAAATTTTAAATCTTTATATAAAACATTAGGTTAGAAGATTTGATTATTAAGGGACATGGTCCTGAGTTTCAATATTCTATAGCAGGATTGTTTGTTTTAATGTAGTAGATGATGAAATAGTTTTTAATTTTATGTGAACTTGTGGGACCAGTAGATGTTGAGGATTTAATATCTAGGTGTTGTTTTGATGATTAAAAAGATTATTATTACATATTTTGACATGTGAATTGAATAATATGTACTAATGTGAATGACGAAATTAAGACCATATATTTAAGGTAATGTATGAGTATTGCTTGTTGGTGTGTGTAAAGTATTGACATGTTTGTTTCAACAAAGATTCTCAACCTTCACTGATGATCTAAGTCATATAGACTAAAATATCAGGTGGTGAGAAGTTGATGAGAGAATTTATGCACATTAGGACTCGTTGTAGACACTCAGTATTGAATGATCATTTTCTTCAGATTCGCTTGTAATCTAAGATTGGGTATTGAATTAGATATTAATCTAGTAGCCAACTTAATACGAGTCTTCCAGAAGACAATAGGTCCATGAGTGGTCATGGAGGAATTTTTGTTCAAACTAAAAAATTGTTCTACTTTTCTTAATTTATTAATCTTTTTACGATTTAAATTTTTATTTTCTATTAAATTAGATGAAAAAGAGTATAACTTTTTTGAGATGTAGATAGGAAGTAATTTAGTATGCATTAGTTATCGTTTCCGTCTTAATGATTTGAAACATTTAAGAAAAGTAGAAATTTATGACTTTATTGATTTCCTTAATAAAATCATTTAAAAATATTAATTATTTTTAAAAGAACTCCCTCATTATATAAATGTTTTGGGGAATATTGATATAAAATAGTTATAAAATAAAGGTAATATAATACATAGCAAATTAAACAAAACAGAATCTCCATGCTGGGCTTTGATCTATTAAGTAATGTAATTAAGTTATATAATATATTATACACCATTAACTCCTTTCTAACCGTCGTTCTACGAGAAAATATTATTTTTATATGTTATCTATAAAGTTGAAGATTGTATTAATTATTTTTATATATCAGTCATTCTTTTATTTTTTAAAATATGAAAGATAATTAAATTACTTTTTTTATAAAACTTTAAGTAGAGTACCGCTTCTATCTACAAATATTATTGAAAAAAACTCAAAAAATATATTACAAATCATAAAAGTTAATGTTTTTATTAATTTATGTAATGAAACCTTCAACAACACTTAAAAAGGAACAGAGAGTATTAAGTTACAAAAAATAATATAAATTTTCTTATAAAAAAATAATTACAACTTAAATTATAAAATTATCGTAAATTAGATTGCGGAAATTGTCTGTTTTATATTTATTATAAAATATTTATCTTTTACTTGTAAAGAAACAGCATATATTTATTTGTATATCAATAATTAAAATGCATAAAACTTAGATGTAGAAAAAAAATGGCCCATGCAGGTCTCGAACCTGCGACCTTCGCGTTATTAGCACGACGCTCTAACCAACTGAGCTAATAGGCCACATGTTTATCGCTTTCAACATATTATTAAAAGAAAAACATAGATTATTGCTATATATTCAACTTGACCTGTCCTTTGTAGTGTTCATAATGCTTTTCAGAAATAAGTGGTTATGGTAATGAACAAGACTGGGTTCATAATTTCATTTTGAATGTGTAAATCAATTAAAATTTGTCTTGATGTTGACTTGATATAGCTGGAACTTTAATTTTATCATTGCTTATCAAAAGAAAAGAACCTAGATTGATGTTGGCAGCAATCTAATTGCTGTTTTGATGCCATGCTGATTTGTTTGAACTTCTTTTGATAGCATAATATATCACTTTTTGGTGCATTGTTATATCCTTTATTAAATTGAAGAATCAGTTATCTGAAGTTAGATCAAGAAAAATATTTCTAAGCTATGACAATTGAGCAAAATAGAACAAAATATTTATTACTACACAAAATGTTGAGTTTCAGCACTTCATTTCAGTTGATTTTGGAATAGATTTGTGAACATTATTTACTTTATTCACTACTGGATTATAATTATTTTTTCAATAACACCAATATCAATGTTAAAAGATCTCCTACATGACACATTTGTTTTTATTTTAGTATCTGAGTTTAACTACTTACGATCATTTTAATTCTCAAATTTAACAACTTATTTTTATTTTAATACCCAAACTTAAACAATTACTCTCATTTTAGTTCTTAAAAGTATTTCCAAAATTTTAATTACGTCTCACTAAAATAGTGAATTGACCATGTTCATATACTAAAATGATAGTAAATAGTTAAATTTGAAAACTAAAAATGACACATGTATTCTTTGACATATTTTATTAACCTTTTTTTAATGTCAATAAAGTAGAAAATAAATCATATTAAAATCTCCTAATATTTTCTTATATTACGTTTATATCTTTGTTTTATTATAATTATCTCCTTAAAGAAGAGTCTCTCTAATATGTGTGTGTATATATAGTACATTTGTAGTGTCCAACTTATATTTTATTGACATTTTTTAATGTGAATAAAAAGATAGAGTAAATTAAACTAAAATATGGAGAGATTTTTCCAGATAAATTACGTTTACACTATTTATTTCTCCTTATCATATCATAAGGTTTTTTGAAACAAATGAGAGATTTGTGTGAAATTTGTATAGGTAGACATGTGTGTAATTTACTGTAAAATATTACAGATATAAGCTTACTTATTTCATGTTAGAAGACTGCGGAATTGGCATGACACATAAGAATATGGCATCATAGAAGAATGAAAACTATGCCATTTTCTTCACAATTGAGATGGTCACCACATGAATTTGCCTTGTGCCTTACAAAATGCCTGAAAGCAAAGACCTTGAGACCCGGCATGCAAGTCCATGCCAACGTAATCACTAGTGGAACAAACATGAACATTTTGTCTCTTAATTCAAAGCTTGTTGGAATGTACGCTAGTTGTGCTGACCTGAAATCAGCTAGGCTTTTGTTTCAAAAGATTGAACACCCCAATGTTTTTGCATTCAATTGGATGATTTTGGGGTTGGCTTTCAATGGTCATTTTGATGATGCATTGTTGTACTTTCGTTGGATGCGTGAGGTTGGCCACATGGGCAACAAATTCACCTTTTCTGTTGTTCTTAAGGCCTGTGTTGGCTTGATGAATGTGAACATGGGGAGACAGGTTCATGCCATGGTTTGTGAAATGGGTTTTCAAAATGATGTCTCCGTTGCCAATGCTCTCATAGATATGTATGGTAAATGTGGGGGCATTTCTTATGCTCACAGCGTGTTTGATGGAATGCGTGATAGGGATGTTGCCTCGTGGACGTCAATGATTTGTGCGTTTTGTAACGTGGGGGAAATTGAGCAAGCATTGATGTTGTTTGAGAGGATGAGATTGGAAGGGTTGGAGCCAAATGATTTCACATGGAATGCGATTATTGCAGCGTATGCTCGGTCAAGTGATAGCGGCAAAGCTTTGGCTTTCTTTGAGAGAATGAAACGGGAAGGTGTTGTTCCTGAGGTGGTTGCATGGAATGCATTGATTTCAGGGCTTGTACAAAGTCATCAAGTCAGGGAAGCGTTCAAGATGTTTAGGGAGATGATACTTTCAGGGAGTCAACCAAATCAAGTGACTGTGGTTGCATTGCTTCCTGCATGTGGATCAGAAGGGTGTATTAAATGGGGAAGAGAGATTCATGGATTTGTATGCCGGAAGGGGTTTGATGCGAATGTTTTCATTGCTAGCGCTCTTATTGACATGTATTCAAAGTGTGGGAGTTTGAAAGATGCTCAAAATGTATTTGACAAGATTCCATATAAGAATGTTGCGTCATGGAATGCAATGATTGGTTGTTATGGAAAGTGTGGTATGGTTGATTCCTCCTTGGAGCTGTTTAAAAGAATGCAGGAAGAAGGACTGCAGCCAAATGAAGTTAGTTTTACATGTATTCTTTCAGCATGCAGCCATAGTGGTTTAGTGCAGAAAGGTTTAGAGATTTTCTCATCAATGAATGAATGTTATGGGATTGAGGTAAGCATGAAGCATTATGCTTGTGTGGTTGATCTCTTGTGCCGCTCCGGAAGGACCGTAGAAGCATATGATTTTTTCAAAGCCTTGCCAATACAAGTCACAGAGTCAATGGTTGGAGCTTTTCTACATGGGTGCAAAGTCCATGGAAGAAGAGATCTGGCCAAAATGATGGCAGAGGAAATAAAGAGAATGAAGTTAAAGGGACCTGGTAGCTTTGTTACACTATCAAATATATATGCTGCTGAAGGTGACTGGGAAGAGGTTAGGAATGTAAGGAATGTGATGAAAGAAAGGAATGTCCATAAGCAGCCTGGTTTTAGTTGGCTTGAAAAGCCAGGTGAGGTACATGAAGGGAAACAGAAACAAGGGAAGAATATGGCCAGTGGATAAGATGATTTTCTCCTTCAAATTTAGCTGTAAATACATCAAAAATAGTGACATGGATTTAGAATTTATCCTTCTACCGGAAGAGTTGCTCCACACTATTTTTTTTACCAAGAGCAATACAGATTTCAATTTTTTTTTGTTTGTCTATTTTCCAGTTTGTAATTTTTTTATCTACATAAATCTAGACCCTAGATCAATTTTATTTATGCCTTGAGGGAAAGTGACCCTTCTATAAAAGCATAGGATTTGTTCGAGAATTAAGAAAAGAAAGCACTTTGGTAGTTCAGTGCTTCAAAGAGGTGAACAAAGATGCTATCCTGTTTCTGTAATTGTTGGCACAAGGGACTAACACTCCAGATTGAGCACAGTAGAAACAATTTAATTCAACATAGCAGTCTGTAGTGCTGCTGGGGCCATATCAGACCATGATCACCCCCCAGAAGTTGATGTTTGAACAATGATTTTACTTGATAATGAAATAGCTTAAGGGCATAAACTGGAGTCAGGTTTTGTCGGGAAGGTTCAAGAATTTGCGGAATCAACAAGATAATGGCTTTCAGGCCAAGTTGGAGGATTGAGGAGATTGGCCATACTTATTCTCCAAAGTACTTTGGGATGCATGAGTTTGTAAATTCATAGATGATAATTTCTAGGCCATGCTATTGTCTAGACTTTTCTGGTTAGTGGTAGTGTGGAAACTCTGCTGCAACTCAGTGTATCTTGAACTTTTAGACTTGAGATGAACTTCGGGGTTTCATCTACTGAAGAAACACATAACTGAAAGATCATAAACTTAAATTCATTTTTATTTTGACTATTTAACTGTGTGATTCTCGGTTTATATTAACATTATTTCATAAATATTAAAAACAAGATGTTTTGATTGTTTAATTTTGTTTCGCAAAAAAAAAAAAAATTAGAAAGATTTTACATCTTGATTTTAATATACAAAATATCAAATTATTCTTTGACGCCTGAATTTTTTTTATTTGTACTTTTTAGTAATTAAAAACCAGCTTAATTCAATTTTTTTTAATATTATTAAATTAAATACTAAGAACTGAGATTATTACAATATAATTTCAACAACATATTTATAATAATTTAATAAATTGTCATTTTGTTTTGGTGCTCCATTTGCACCATTACCACTCCACTCCGTCACCACCATACTGAAAGAACAAGCATCGAATTGGAAAACCTACTCAGTGCGTCTCTCTCTCTCTCTCCATAGTAGCATCTTGAAATCCTCCAATTCCACCATGTTCGGCTCCGCGCGAATCTTCTCGGACGTCGCTCTCCGCCTCCGCCAAAACCTATCGGTAATTTCTCCTTCGGTTCAATTCGCCTGCGCCTAGGGATTTTTCGAACATTCTAGATGTTCACGTTGTTCTTTTCTCTTCCGTTGTGCAGCTTCGAGGTGTGCGCGTGCAGAACATTAACATTGGAGGTGGTATGGGAGGCGAGATCCCCGACAACAAGCGTCTGGAGTACGCTCTCCAGCACCTGCACGGAATAGGGCGCTCGAAAGCGCACCACATTGTGTGCGAGCTCGGCGTTGAGAACAAATTCGTCAAGGATCTCAGCAAGAGGGAACTCTATTCCATTCGCGAGTTGCTCTCCAAGTACTTGATCGGAAACGATTTGGTACTTTCTTCCCACCTTTTGAACGCCTCTTTTTGCATAAATTCCTCTATGTTGATTTGTACAAAAAAAAAAAGTAGATTGCAACTTACTTTGGAGACTTCGGAACACTGTATTTTTCTTTATCGTATTCCGCAGCGTTGTTTACAACAACCTTTACAGGGTACAGGAGTACACGCTGTAATGGATTTTTTTTTTTTAAACAACTAAGGAAAATTAGTGTAACGAGGGGTCTCATTATAATGTTTTTCGGATGATTAAGGACAGTTAGGGATGGAAAAAGGAGGGCTGGCAGGAGAAATTCAACAAATTTTTAGATTGTCAGTGTAATTCACTCAAAGCAAAATGAATCAAACTTTTCTCATTGGTAAAAATCAACGTATGTGTATTGGTTTTCAGAGGAGTCGGATGACGTAGTTTCTATAAAACGTGTAGTGTATAATTTGATTTTAACTTATAAAATAGGTATAATTTGCTTTTACCTTCTTATTTTCTACTTGTATGTGTTTGAGGAGAATTTTTATCTAAATAGGCTTGTTTGTTTCGTTATGTGTGTGTGTTTCAGAAAAAGTGCGTTGAGAGAGATGTGGTAAGGTTGGTGGGCATTCAGTGCTACCGAGGGATCAGGCATGTCGATAACTTGCCCTGCCGTGGACAGAGGACTCATACGAATGCACGCACCAGGAGGAGCCGGAAAACTTTCTCTGGATCAAGATAGGTACCGCTTGAGAAACTGATGAGTTTGAGACGATGAAATAAGTTTAGAGACTTAGCTGGTTTAAGTGAAATCAATGCTGTGGCAGTGAAATTTTCCACATATTCTCTCCCCATTTGTTGGTAAACCAGAGCTCAATTATTTTGCACACTTTAATTGTCAGTGTTTTGTTATGCACTGATTTTGGGTGATTGAATGTGTTAGTGAGCTACGAACATATGAGATGAGCCACTTAGAACAGTAATCAACTTTTAGGTTTTCTACATTTTGATAAGCTATCTGTAGTTCGTATTTTAATCCTTCAAAAAATTGCAATTTCTGCAAGACATTCTCATAATCAAGTGTAAAATAGAGTAACACGCTAATGATACCTGGATGGAGATTTGCAACTTGAAAATTTTGAATCATTTTCCTATACAAAATGTTTTTTTCGCAAAAGAAGTAGACTGTCTAATGTGCAATGGTTCAGACTCTGGATGATGAATGAGAAACCCATTTTTAAGTCAGTTTAGAAATAGTTGTTTACTGACCATTCTTTATACAAGCAACTGGATATATAAGATTATGACATCTCACTATTCTGATTATGATGGGGTAGGGGAGGAAAAAGAGGCATGAACATAAACATGAATACATTCCTGGTTGAGGCTTGGGAACATCGCAAGTCATTTTCCATTTGAAAGTTGTGGCATGAGTACCACTAGCTGCTTCGTTTTGATTGTGTCAATCCAGAAATAAAACTCAACAATAACTCTATTACTGTTAAAGGGGTCTCTTCAACTTCTTTTATCAACCTGAGACCACTGTTAGAAAGTCTTTCATGGTGATACAGAAGCCTAACTTCGTCTGTCAGCATTATCCCTCAAATTAGAATGAGCATGCTTTTGACTTTTGAGATTCAATGGAAAAACAATCATTTTTTCCTTAACAATTGAAGAAAGGGTTTGAAGTTTGAATATGTGCAATTGAGTTACAAATTTGCTACCCCTTGATATGGGATAGGAGTGGTAGGAATCTCATTTTTACAAAAATAGTTAATTGATCTAGACAATATCACATGTGTTAGTTTGTGATGACTTCCAATCCCCAGCATAGTTGTACAAATCATACTCCTTTTTAAACTAAATTATTGTCAAGAGTTGCTACCATGTACCAGAGCGCTTGGTACATGTCTCTTAATTAGTGAGTACCTGCAATTAATGCTATCTTCAGCACTTTCCTCTAGCATGTTCGTGGCGATTGACACAATATTTTTCTTTTTCTTCGTGGCTCATTAGTAGTCCATACACTGTCATCTGCATCTGCAGTTATCAATTATTTTTCCAATTTTCTCTTCCAAAATTACTTTGCTTGGATGACGAGATGGAAGGGAGCAAAAGAAAGATAGAAAGTGAAATTGTTAGGATTAAATCAAAGAAAGGGAAAGGAAGGGAAATAAGTGAAGAAGGATATGTATTCATTTTTATTATTATTAAATTTTTTTATGTACTGTTTTAATATTTACTTTTTATTTTTATTTTAATATTAATTTATTATTTAATATTATTTATTATTATTACTACTCCTATGATAATATATTTAGTTTTTCTAATCCATGCACCACGCCAAAGGATTTGACCTCTCGAATACCCATTTTAATGAATCAAAATTTTGAAAAATGGGAAATGTTTAAGTGATATTTTAATTGTAATTGATGTTGATTTTAATTTGGTTTATTTCCATCTTTTACTCTAAATATTTTAAAATTTAATTATAATATTCCATAAATTTGATACAATAGTAACTATATATTGTAGAAATATATTAATAAACATATATATAGATATTCATACATTAATCTTAATATTTTAAAATATATCTCTCTATATAGTATTTAATAGAAATATATTCATATAATCATAAATCAAAATAAAATAAAATAAAGCTATCATATATTGAGAACTCACATTAACCTCTCAAATCATTTGTTCTCACATTAACCTCTCAAATCATTTGTTCTTGTGTAACATATAATCATCACAGATTAAAATCAAATCAAACACCACGTAAAAAGAAGAGTAAGTTAGATAATTTTAAAATATATAATAATAAATTAATTTTTTATCCTCATCAAACTCTAACACATCAAATTTTTATAATTCATCTTATACATCACACCATACAACAAGGTTAATACATACGATTTGGTCTAATCAATTCTTTTCTACATTGTATCTTAGTTGTATGAACATGTTAATCCATATAATCTGATTCAATTGTTTTTTTTTCACACCGTAGCATAGTCATATGAACTTATTAATCCATATGATATGATTTAATTGTTTTTATTTTCACACTGTAACGCAGTCATATGAACATATTAGCGCAATCATATGAACATATTAATCCACATAATCTGGTCCAATTGTTTTTTTCATACCATAGCGCAATCATATGAACATGTTAATCCATATGATATGGTCCAATCAGTTTTTTTCATATAGTAGAACAATCATATGTACCTCTTTCAACTCTTATCACTTGACAATCTTCATTTATATGATTCTAATGTACCAATAGAGTTAGAATACCTCATTCTAGACAAATCCACAAAAAATGCACATCCTAAAAAGCTAAGCGTTGGTATCTTCTTTCTTGAAGATACTATGTCTCGATCACTATTTTCATACCATTCATCATTCATAAACATATCTCACGTATCATGCATAACATATTAGCTTCCCTTACCTAAATTCATAAAGAGTTCCGAAAACCTAGGGATCTTAGAGATAGCCTAACTCAATCTAAGATTCTGACAGGACTGTCTTATTCTAATTACTGTCACAAGTGTTATGGCAGTCTCTGATCGTCAATTCGTCAATCTGATGATAGATAAGGTCAGAAATCTAGAGAGAAGGAAGAGAATCCTAAAAGGAAACAATTTTAGAGATATAGTGGTCTTTATAAGAATAGAACTGAATAAATAATTTTTCTATTTATTTAAAATTTTCACTTAAACAAAATATTCAGATGTTATTTATTCACTCTAAAGCTAAATTTTAGGTTTTAATATGTTTTTGTTCAAGAGTTATTTTGTAAGATCTTACATTCTCTCCAATAAGAGTTTCACTCTACAGGGTTTAACTGAGTGTCACTATTTTGGATTCTTCCGGCCACAACTGAAGGTTACTGTTTTGGATTCTTCAGGCCATGACTCTTGTAGTTGGACCTTTATTAAGAACTATTATATAAATGTATATGACCAATCTTTTTATAGGAGCAAGGATTTACAGACTGACAGATAAAACTAGCGGTAAAAAAAATTGAATTTTGAGTTTAAACCAAAAAAAAGTGAAAGCTAACAATATTGACAAATAAAAATATAAAGGGGACAGAGGGAACATTACTATGCTTAGCTTTTCGATGTTAGAATTGATGTCACAAAACACGTGTTGGAGAAAGAGTTGGATCTTTAAATTGAAGTTAAGCTTGGAAAACCTTCTGAGATGTATAGGTGGCAGAGATAATGGAATGAGGAAGTTGGATGCGAATCGAAGTGGAATAAGGAGTATCATTTTTGAACTTTTGCTAGTGAAAGTAATCCTAACAACATTAAATTGGCAACGTAATGCGTTGGTTGTAGTACTGGGTGCGGGTAACCCTAAACTCTGTAGGTAAAACCTATTTAGTCTGCAAGTAATGCAGACAAGATCTTTAAAACATAGATTTAGTTTTTAGCTTAAGAATACAAACCTGCACCGACACAGATTGTGTGAATCATACGTAGTTTACAAACTTTTGTTCAAATACCCAACTCTAACTTTTGGATCCAAAAATACATGGTGTGTAACAAAAAATGATTAAGTCTAAATAATATTTTCATTGAATCTTGCAACATTAATTTATTAGTAAAATTTGATCGTATGATAAAGAACTAGACATAATATTGATTTTCAAACAAATAAATATAAAAATACTTTATATAAATTTCTCTCAATTTTTATCTTTCTAAATTGCATATTATTGATATGAAGTTACTTAAAAAAAAAAAAATAACTTTGTCAAAACAAAATTTTAAAGTTTTTGACAATATGTTTTTTAAACTTAACGTTAAATCTAATGAATCTTCTCACACGTCTTTAGAGAATCTACTTAACAATATATTTGTCAAATTTTAAACTCTATTTATTAACATTTACGAGATTTGCTTAACAAAATATCTCAAAAATCTTATAAGACTTCTCCTATATTCATATACGTAAAATTCTCCTTAATTTTTATTAACATTAATATTCTTAATTATAATAACATAATGAACTCAAATAGAATCACGTTTTTAATGATGTTAGTGTTTTTTTTATATGATTTCAATTCTAAGCCTATGATTACTTATTCTATTTGTTTTTTCTCTTTTTTATTAAGAAAAGTAATTGACAATTTTCATTTTTACCTTTTGTTTTAAAAATATGCTTTAAAGCGATTAATTTATAGTAAAATTTTATGTTATTCGAATTATTTTTTAAATAGAATAATATGAATTTAAATTTATGTTTTTCAATTTGTGTGTTAACTTTCGTCAATCAAAGTAATAAAAAATCAAAATTTCTCTAAATATAAATGAGTATATATCTAAGTATATGTGGTTCTATTTTTTTCACATGTAACATAGATAATAATAATCTATTAGTTTACTTTTATGTTGTCATTTCTAAGTTGAATCATTTTAAATAAATTAAATTAATATTTAAATTAAAATAAATGAGAATGATTTATTTAAAGGAAGTAAGTGGTATAGTTGTTTATAATTATCTCTCAAAATATTATTATATGTTTTTACTAACATGTAATTACTCATGGTCAAATTTATTTCATATTGAAAATCATCATAAATATAATATTTAACTCAAGAAATTTATCACAAACAAAAATTTATATTTTAAAACGAATCAAAATACTTTGTTCAATCACCTATGATAAGTATAACACAAAAAATCACTGTTTCTTAATTGCCAATAATTATTTATAAGAAGGTGTAATTTTTACCAAATATAAAAAATTCCTAAATCCACTCTGTTTCTTGTTAGAAAGTATTTCACTAAAAGAAACCTGTTTCTAGTTATATGTACCTTTAAAAGTCACACACTTTCAAAGAAAAAATTTTTAACTAAGAAATCACCATGTTTTTAATATTAAACTCACAAAGCATGATAGAAAAGAAAACTATTGATTTAAAAACGATTAAATTAAATAAAAAATAAAAGACCAAACTAAATTTAATTAAAAATAAAAATATTATTTAGCCTAAAGAAAAGAACCACATGTCACAAGGGGAATATATTTTCATAAACTTATTTCAATAATTAAAATAATGTTTTAAGTTATAAGTTTTATTAGAAGAAATGATTTCTTCTTCTTTAATGTCATAAATAATTACAACAAAACAACAATGTTTTATTCTTCACTATTTAAAAAACTATCTAAAAATTAAAAATAACTAATTCTCCTTTCCATCCCTTCCAACATAATTTTTGAAACATAATTTTTTATTTAAAAATTTAAAAATTAAATATATTTTCTGCCTAATTTTAATTTAAAATTTTACAATATCTTATGCTGCTTTTGTTTGGCTTGCAAAACTATCTTGATCCTGCAACCAGTGTTATCAACAATGCTTCTAAAAGCACCTCTCTGTTATGTGACCCTAAAACCTCCACACCTTGCATCCATGGCGGGAGCTACAGGAAGAACCCTCTTCACCTTCTCCATCTCTTCCTCTTCTTCCTATTCTTCCTTAACGCGCTTCCTCGCCAAGCGCGTCCCACTCCGCAAACCCCTCCCCCTTCTCCCCCGCCTCCGCCCCCTCTGCTCCGTCGCTGCTGCCCCGGAAACTGCCGACGCGAAGCATTCTTTACTCCTCGAGAGGCTCCGGGCGCGACACCTCAGGGATGCCGCGAGAGTCGCCCCCGAACCGAGGAAGAAGGCCAGGGCCGCCGCCGTTGCGGAGGCTGAGAAAGAGAGGGCGGAGAAGGAGAAGAAGGTGGTTGCGAGTTTCGAGGAGTTGGGAGTGAGTGAGGAAGTTATGGGGGCGGTTAGGGAAATGGGGATTGAGGTACCCACTGAGATACAGGGAATTGGCATCCCTGCCGTTTTGGAAGAGAAGAGTGTCGTTTTGGGATCGCATACTGGCTCTGGCAAAACCCTCGCCTACTTGCTTCCCCTTGTTCAGGTATTGTTCTGCATTCCTTTTGAAAATGGAAAATTCTCAGTATGGTTTGTGAGCTAAGTTCATCTCCAATTCAAGTGTTATTTATTTTTAGTGGATTCTACTCTGTCATATTTTAAGTTCATCCCCTTTGAATTTTTGTTCCAATGCAATCCCACATTTCAATAATTGTTTGTTTATAATTTAACTTTTCAAAGCTTAAACAATTTTATTTTATTCTTGTGAACTAAGGACTTATTAATACGCAGGTCTTTCATTTCATGTTACATTAGCATGTTCCAATAAGGTGTCTTATGGGACCCAAATTTTAAGCTTATGGCATTGGCTATGAACTCTGCATTGTATAACTTCCAAATTTTTAAGATATTAACCTGTCCTTGCTGTACACTTGAAGAGTATTAGACACTACCAATTCTCCTAGGTAGATTTTAGGCTAAACGAGCGTTTTGGTTCCTGAATGTGTGACAATTCAGTCCCAGAAAGAAAGGAAGTTTTTATTTTGTCCCCAATGTGGAAAAAGTTCGACAATTACATCCTTTTGTATAATTTAAAAACAAAATGGTTTTTGAATTTTACTATTTGATGTCAATTTGGTTGTCAAAAATATGACTAAGTATCAAATTGGTTCTTAAAATTCCAGCTTAATGATGAAATGGTCCAGCAAAACTTAATTACACTTTCAGGTACTAAATAATATTTTTTGGTCTTTTAGTGACTAAATTGTCATCCATTTACACACTTAAGAATCAAAATTTTCATTGATGTACATATTCAAGGACCAAAATAGTCATTTATCTTAAAATTTATATGGATATATTTTTAATTTTAATTTTTTAAACTTTTAAGTTTTCAAGATATAATATTTTATCTACTGTAATATTGCGATGAGGAATATTGATCCTATGAGCATGTTTGGCCGCCTTTTAATAATTTCAGAAAAATAATTAAAATTTATTGAATTGAAAAATAGCAGTAGAAGGACTGTAAAAAATGTGGTGAAGATGGGTAGTTATGTTAGAAAGTAGCTTCCTTTTTCATGAGAATGTGAGATACACTTCTTTCACCATGGGAATAAGAAGTGAGACAAATGTTATATTTTCATGGGAATCAACAAGAATTAACATACGCTGGGTTGGTTTTAGCAAAACTTGTATGAAACACGAGTATATGCTATTAGTCTACTTTAAAAATTAGCCACTCTTTTGATACCTTGTAAGAATAAGTTATTCCCTGGTTCACTATTTGTTTTTGCTCTTCCTTAATTCACTGTTTTTACCAAACATGAGAATATGTTGGTCCGTAATTCACTCTCCTGAGAATAAATTTTAATACCTTGAAACAACACAATCTTAAAGTGAATAATGTTTGCACCTGCTTGTCTTGGAATGTTATTTAGCTTTAGCTTAGGCAAACTTGTCTAGGCATCTATTGTGGCCGCTGAGACACTGTTAATTTGTTGATATACCTGTAGTTGCTACGACGGGATGAACAATTGAATGGAATACTGGTGAAGCCCAGGCGTCCTCGAGCTGTTGTGCTCTGTCCTACAAGGGAGTTATCTGAGCAGGTAAAATGCATTTAACTTGTATAGATTACTCCTATTAAGTTGGATTACATTAATATGAAGTGGGCCTTATAGGTTTTTCGAGTTGCAAAATCGATAAGCCATCATGCACGATTTAGGTGTACCATGGTAAGTGGTGGTGGCCGGATTAGGCCTCAGGAGGATTCCCTTAACAACCCCATTGATATGGTAGTTGGTACCCCTGGCAGGGTTCTTCAGCATATTGAGGAGGGAAACATGGTCTATGGTGACATCAAATACTTGGTGAGTATCTCACAATTGACAGTTTTTAATAGACAACAATGAGTGTAAGCTTCACTTACCCATGGTGGTCTTTACTTTGTAGGTATTGGATGAGGCAGACACAATGTTTGATCGGGGTTTTGGTCCTGATATACGCAAGTTTCTCGGCCCATTAAAAAATCGTGCTTCAAAACCTGATGGCCGATGTTTTCAGACTATCTTGGTAACTGCAACCATGACAAAGGTGTGCACCATAATCTTGTTGGCTACATGCAAATTAAATACTAATGATCTAGGAGATTATTCATAAAATGCAAGCCCTTATATATAAATGTGTAGTCCGGTGGTCCTTTTTTACTTTTCTGAATTCTGGATAATCCCTTTTATATTTAAGTGTAATGCATTTTCCATGATCAATTTTGACAATGAACTTCAGTATTGGTTTCTTTGAGTCTTTCAGGCCGTGCAAAAGCTGATTGACGAAGAGTTTCAAGGCATTGTTCATCTGCGCACATCAACATTGCATAAAAAGATCTCTTCTGCTCGTCATGATTTTATTAGACTTTCAGGTTCCGAGAACAAGCTTGAAGCATTACTGCAGGTATACTTCTATATTTGGCATGTCCGACATATGTCAACCAATGGTTGATATTTTTGGTTTGTGTTGGGATGTGTAATCAAGTTGCACCAAATCTGTTTGGGATTATTTGGTCCTGCCATTAAGTCTTACCCAGGCTGCTTTTCTTCCACTTTAGCTAATGAGATATAAGTCTAGGCTGCTGTTGTTTTGAGTTAGGATGTGATGGTGCCAACTGACTGTGAAAGAATGATAATTATGTTTCGTTTTATTATGATGCTAGTTTTATCACACTCAAATTTTCTGCCATATATGCCTTGGTAACTACTGGAAAAGTAACAACTTGAAATTAATAATAGAGGCAATATGTGTACACCAATTACTGATGATTGTATTAATTACAATCCTAATTACAACTTTAAAAGAATACTTGTTTGAGCATAAAATGACTTTACACATACTGTTGTGAACTAACTACTCAAAAAACTTAATCTTTTATGTGAAGACGCATGAATGATTTATCCGTTGGGCTTGACATGTGACTAATGTACAGGGCCACATACCTTGTTATGAAGTCAACTTTCTCTTATAATACTGGGAGTAGCAAGCATCAAAGTCTAGACCATAGAGATCCTAATACCATGTCAGGAACCAGCTATATTTCAAAAGTTTAAGCTTAATAGGCAAGGGCACATGAATGGTTTTATTATAATACAGCTAACTAATTAAGATATTATCTGATGATCCACAATAAAACAAAAGAACTTCTAAAAAAAATAGGAGAAAATTGCAATATTTGGTGCATATTTCATGTTCTAAACGCTTGGCTATGCAAAAGGTGAGATATGATTAAATTTGTAATGCTTGCTGCTCTATTGATGCATATGTTTCACTCAGAACTTTAACACATTCAATATTCTAATATTGCATTGTTTCATTTTTATTTGTGTTCCCACGTATGGTAAGGTTTCTCTTTAGTAAGGGTGTCCAAATTATGATGTTTAGTGATTAGGCTATTTTACAAGCAAAATGCAATATTATTTTCGGATGAGGACACATCTACTTTTTTACAGTTTTTCTTTTATTTTTTGTTCATATTCAACATTTTTATCGGCTTTTGGTGTTTTGTAATCAAAGCTATGGTGCATCTTTTCAAATCATAGACTGAGCTGTCAAACTGAATGGCAAACCTGTTAGTCAGCCTAGCCCACCATAGGTTCTAGTTGGATTGGGTTGGTGAAAGATTGGCTCATCAAGACCCCGGGTCAATGTGGCTATGCTCGCTTAGCTCATGGTGAGCTAGGTTTGGGTGTTTCCTTTTTAATTTTGTACTTGTTCAGAATTTGAATTGTTTTATGTTTGAAATTTCAGTAATTGTTTTAAACTGTTCTTTGGTTTAAACTTGAATTTTGGCTAATTGTTGTTTTATGTGAACCGGTTGGTTGACTCATTTTTTGACTAACCTGTGTGGCAGGCCAACCCTAGTGAGTTAGGTTGTCAATATCACTGTAGTTGGCTTGGGTGTTTTCTTGATTTATTGGGTTTTCATTATATGTTTTCTGATCACGTGATGGTAGGTACTAGAACCAAGCCTTGCAAAGGGTAATAGGGTGATGGTTTTCTGCAATACATTGGATTCTAGTCGTGCTGTGGATCATTTTCTTGGTGAAAATCAGATTTCTACTGTGAACTACCATGGGGAGGTACCGGCAGAGCAAAGGTAATATGCTATATCGAGATTCTTATCTACTTCCGTCTTTATTTTGTTATGGTGCAGAATTAAACTGCCCAGAAATAGGCACACAGTAACTGTTGAATTTGACTCCGAACTTTAAAATGAGGAGATATGTAAAGTGAAAGGGTGTATCTAATATTGATTTGTACTGGGTTAAGTTTACAAGGTAGGTGCTTTATTTCAAATCAGTGGGTGCATCTCTTTACAATAAATATGCTACAATAAGCTGACTTCATGCCCGTTTTTTACTAAAACTTTGATGATCAGAAGACGACAATACCCTCTGCTTTGGGGACGCCGAATAACTGCTAAATTAACCTCGAAGATTTTACTCATCACATAACAATAAATACTTCTGAAGACTTCCTCAACTTGTTATAAATAAACCCATTTGACCAAAGGCATATCAAAACTAAACGATTCCTGCAAAACTTGTGATGGGTTTCAAATACCATGACATAAATTAAAATATCATTAAAGAAGACGGGCACTGCTTAGACAACTCATTGACCTGATGCTAGGCAGCTAGAGTGATGCAAAACAAAAGCTAAACAACCTTTCTGGAAAGAGTTGTGTCAGTTTCTGTAAGAAAGGGACTGACTGAACTACTGTAAGTGTGCACAACCAAAGTTTAATTCTGAAGATCACCCTGAGGAACATGTTGTTTAGAATCCAAAAATTTGCTCTAGCTTGAAATTCAAATTGGCTTTACTGTGACCGCAGGAAGTGGAGAGCAGCTTTTCCAACTTTCAGAAACTCTCTCTGTATGTGTGTACTTAATCTTGTTTAGGCCCTGATATTGATTAATCTTCATTTTTAATCATGAGCTTCAAAGCCATTAATTGTTTAGTATGAGCTCTGAAAGGTTGAAGATAGGTGAAATGAGGACTTTAAAATTTTGAGTTAAGACTTTACTGAGTTCTTACATGAATGATTTATTTTGGCAGTGCCGTATATTTGAATAAATTTCTTTTCAAGTATTTTTAGGAAAAAAATAAGGAAAAATGAATTGAGTTTCTTGTATAATCTAAAATCGGCTTATACACTTAGATTTTATATACAATTTTTTTCTTTCATTTATTTTCTCCAGAAACTAAGGACATGTACTGATTTTAAGTTATGAAGAAACTCAGTGTATTTTATATTCTAAGTTTGCTCTTGTGGAATTGTTTGTGATAAGTTTTTCCAAGCAAGACCATAAAACTTAATTAATTGGGGGAAAAGGCAATCTTTTGTCCCCAAGCAATGTAGTGTGGTCTAACTTGCTTTGACCTGCTTATCCATGTAATTCTTGCCCTTATCAGTATGTTATCTATGTTTATGGCCCAGTGTAAATAACATCATGGTTTAAGATGTAATAATTTTAAATAACTGTTACTTTAGCATAATTGTGTGACTTCTCTAATACTCATGTCGAACTTCCGTATCTGTAACTCTTAAGACTTAAACACATGTTGGTGATGATCTCTTGCTTGCTCACGAGAGTGAATACTAGCTCACAAAATGTGATGTTTGAATAGCTTTTCATGTGTAAAGAATTAATGACCAAAGAAAATAGAGGAAGAATGAGCCAAACAATAAATGGAATTTGTGTACAATAAAATTGCATATATGATGTCATTTCAACCAGTGCTTCTCTGATGCTCTGTTTCCTATCATGCCCACTTATTAATATTGCTTCTCTCTTGAATTCAGGGTTGAAAATCTCAGAAAGTTTAAGAGTGATGGTGATGATTGTCCTACGTTGGTTTGCACGGACCTGGCTGCTAGGGGTCTAGACTTGGATGTAGATCATGTTGTCATGTTTGACTTCCCCTTGAATTCTGTAAGCAACATATCAATTAATTTATAAAGTGGCCTTCTTTCTGCCTTCCCCTTTTTATATTAATTGGCTATGAACTAATCTTTTTCCTTTCTATTTTAGATTGACTACCTTCATCGCACAGGTAGAACTGCTCGTATGGGTGCAAAAGGTAACAAATTATTATATCATTTAATTTTTAATCAGTTTATCTCAATTGATAATCGTGATCTTTATTTCTATAAGCAGTACTTTTTTTCCTTAGTATTTTGTAAAATTGGAAGCTGCAGTAATATACACTTTGCCAACAAATGTTGACTTAAGTTATAGTCACTTTGAAACTGCTTATAAATTACAAGATAACAAAATGGATTACTGTGTGTGATTTAAATATCTGCATGCAGCATTTCTAACTGCGGTAAAAAATGTCATTATGTACCAAAGCAAAAGAGAAAAGAAAGAAACAAAGAAAGAACAAAATGTATCACGTTTGGGTTATACGAGGTTCCTTCTATTTGTTATACCAGATCCATGCTATCTTATTATGTCTTAGTCATCATAACTAGATTACAGTTGTACATTAGACATTGCATTGTGACTGTTACAAATTTGTAGCTGTATTTGGAAGATCTAAAATGCTCTTTTCTCTTGCAGGGAAGGTAACAAGTTTAGTTGCAAAAAAGGACTTGGACTTGGCCAGCAAAATAGAGGAAGCAATAAGGAAGAATGAGAGTTTGGAGGCTATCACGAAAGAAAGTGTTCGAAGGGACATTGCAAGGACCCAAATCACAGAGCAGAAAGGAAAGAGTAGAAAAACGGTTCAAGTTTCAAAAGTCAAGGGGAAATTTGGTAGTCGTGCGAGTTCTGGGAATAATGGATCAGGTACAAAATCTAGTAAAGGGTCACCAGTCAAATCTATGAAAAAAGGGATTAATGTTTCAAAATCTGGTAAATCTTCTAGTGCAAGTAGCACCCTCAGAAAAGGTTCTTCAGGGAAGAGGCAAACAAGTAAAGTGGTCGATGCCACCAAATCTATGAATTCTAAACTCAATGTCGTGGGGTTTCGGGGAAAAAATTCATCTTCAAATAACAAAGGTTCGGTTTTGTGAAGTGGATTTTGCGTCATATTTGTATCTTGGAGTAAATGGGCTCTCAATTTTGTGTACTAGATAAGATTTTTTTCTGTTAGTTACGAATTCTGTAGTAAAAATATTATAATTAGAGGAAAAGCATGTCCACTTGTGTCCACTTTTTTTATGATAAAAAAAAATAAAACATTACTCATAATTATGAAAATAAAAAATATCATTAAATTTATAAAAGATATTTTTTATAATTTTGTTATAATTTTTTATTAGATAATTAATTAGATTTAAAAATGTTACAAAACTTAAAAGATAAAAGTAAATTATATTAATAAATTGGTAATAAATTATAAGTGAAAGTGATTTTTTTAGTTACAAAACAAATCTTAATTATTAATAGTTATAAATATTATAATTTTTTTTCATGGCAGCTATTATAGACTAAATGTATTAGATAATTTAATTGATAAACTTTATTAGATAATACATGGAATAATACATGTCATGAATATTGTATGAAGAATCAAAATATAATAAAAAAAACATTTCAGAAACTGAAAAGCAAATATCATATAACAAGTCTGTGTCATGAATATTGTATGAAGAATCAAAATATAAAGAGACTGAAAAGCAAAAATCATATAACATATATGTGCCACCGTCTCAAGATGCCCTTATTAGCCACATTCGTTCCATTTCCCTCGGCAATGGTTACGAAACCACCACTACCTTCCACAAACTTTTGTTTCCCAACCTTTTATCCAATTACTTAACAAGTTATTTTTTATGAAAGAAGTTATTTAAATAATGTGAATTGAAATCTCACTATTAATTCTGAATATAAAACTATTTCGATATTTCCATCATAAATTGTCGATTCTAGAACCAATCATCACAAAAAAATGCTTAAAGGAGAAATCCATGTCTTATCTCTTCCAATTGTTGTCTAGCTACTTTTAAATGTCCAAATTGCTGCACAACTTCATTTGTTGGGGATAAATTCTTGAAATAAATATTCAAGTTTGAAGCGTAACTCAGAGATGATTATACACCATCTTCAATCCTCTATGTATATTTTCCCACCGGTTTCTTTCAACTGAATCGACACTAACTGACCAGTCTCAAGTGTCGTATGCATTTGATAATGTTTTATATTTTAATATTGTAATTAATAGATTATAATAAGAAGATTTTTTTTTTTTTAACTTTATGATTTTAATGTGAAAAAAAATATGTTTCTTGGTATGTTAGCAAAAGACACAAATGGGAGCCTATTAATCATTGTAGTCACTGCATTAGCATTATCCATCCAAATGACAACATTCTTATTATCAACTAATACCTTCATATAGTGTCGATGAGAAAATATAGAATAGTTAGGCATTGACTAATAATGTTTGTAATTGACAACATTTTTATTATCAACTAATACCTTCACATAGTGTCGATTAGAAAATCTAAAATAGTTAGGCATTGACTAATAATGTTTGTATAGGTGACAATGATAAAATGTTATTATATTTTTCAAGATAGTTTATCTGAAGTCATGTATATTTAAGATTAGCATGATAAACTTTCTCCATACGAATAGGTCAAGTCAAGTATGTCTTCATTTTGATTTACTTGAAACTTAATTCCACATCTGATAGTTGGCTTAGTGTTTTTTTGTTTTACAAGATCAAGATTTGATGATGACATTATAGAAGATATTAAAAAAATTAGTGAAGTGTTTTGGGCTCTTTCCTGAACACACCTTTTTTAAAAGATAGGTTCTATAAATGTAAAGTAATGTGAAGAAAATTCTCACCCATAAAAGTGAGGTTGTAGAGTTGTTTAAAAACAAAGAATGAAAGTGGATTTTTCAATAGTATCAAATCACTATCAATATCAACTAACATTTTGGTTTTATCAACAAAGGGTCTTTTCTTTCCCAATCACGGTATCTATGCCATTTTAGAAAAAGATCAATTCTGGAAGGAAACATCAACTTTTAGAAATTATTACTATTATATTTAATACACTCTGTATAATATTTTGAGAAGTGTGGGCTTTGGGATTATTTTTAAGAATTGTTTGGTAATACCCTATAAATACATTAGGTATGAAAATCATACTCTTAGGGAGGTTTCACATTTTAAAGCATTTAAGTCCATTCTCTTTCTAATCATTGTAATTTAATTGCTAAATCTCTCTATTGTCCTTCCATTTGATTAAAAATATAACATAAAAATTGATATATTAACTATAATATTAATAAATTGGTTTTAGTCCTTAAAATATTACCTCCTTAATAGACATTTTGCATTTCAAGTATAGAATAAATTTGTTTTTGATAAAAAATTTTTAAGTAGTAGTTTTTTCAGTTTGATAGTAGACTTCTTACTTTGCATAGAATTATCATAGATTTGAGTCGTCAAAATTTAGATTGAAAAAACTTGAAATGATCACAACTTTTGATAGATAGTTTGGATTGAAACACTTCAAAAATGAAAGTTGCTTGAAATTAGACAACGGATTTGGTGGGCAATCTCTGTTTGGGATTCCAGATCCAAAATTTTTCTAAAATTCTATCGTTTACTATTAGTTTTCTATTAGTTTTCTATTATTTATGTTTTATATTATGTTTTATTTTTTCAAAATTTTTTATGTTTGGGATACCAAACAATTAGTTGAAGTTGCAAAATATATACAGTCCTTGATAATTTTGTTCACAAATATTTCCATCAAATTATAATTGTTTATATTCAATAATTAAATTCAAAATTACTAATTCCAATTATTTAATAAATTTAATAGAATATTTTCCTAAGATGCAAACTTTTGAAATACTATAAATCTTTTTTTTTACTTAAATTAATTGGGAGTAGCAGGTAAAATTTTCAAACCTTTTTTCTTTTTATACACTATAAATTTGTTGTAAATCTTCCATGTTTATCTTTGAGAGTTTCAATGAAAATAGTAAGTTTATTCTATATAAATGTCATAATGATGTGTTAGCTCCAGACAGTTTAGTATTTGAACATGTAAATTCACCAATTTTAATTAATTTAACAAATATAATAACTTACCTAAATATTAAATTTTTAGAAAGCATTTTTAAATCAGGTGTAATTAGTAATTATCAATACTTATTTTTAATAAGCATTCTTAAATATAATTCATATAGCAAATATTATAAAAATTGATATAAAACATTTTTACATTAATATACAAAAAGAAAAAAATATCTCCATACTGGTAAAGCCACTACAAGAAAACAACGAAATAACTGTAAAAAAGATGCATGGGTTAGTAGCCCATGCAAGAAGTGTGGGCCAAACTCACGCAACGTGGATAAGAAAATTAAAAAATAAAACAAAGTGAGGGTGTGACCCACGCACCAAAGTATTATTTGTAATTAATTAATTGCAAGCAGCGTGAGCTAGACTCACCCAAAATGCAAAAGAAAAATAAAAAGTAAAAATAAAACTAAGCGGGGGTTAGACCCACGCAACACAATATTGTTTTGAATTAATTAATTACAAGTAGTGTGGGTCCTACCCACACATAATGAATAAATAAATAAATAAATAAAGCAGCAAGCAAAATAATAAAATGCAAAAACAAAATAAAAAAATAAATAAAACCAAGCGTGGGCCAGACCCACGTACCACAATATTATTTGCAATTAATTAATTGCAAGCACTGTGGGTTAGACCCACGCAAAATGCAAAAGAAAATTAAAAATAAAAAATAAAAAATAAAACCAAGCGAGGGCCAGACCCACACACTACAATATTATTTTAAATTAATTAATTACAAGTAGCGTGGACTCTACCTACACATGATGAAAAAAATAAAATAAATAAATAAATAAAATAGCACACATAATAATAAAATGCAAAAGAAAATTAAAAAAAAACCAAGCGGGGGCCAGACCCACGCACCACAATATTATAATATTTATAATTAAGTTAATAAGTATAATAATAATCGTAACATGACATAAAAACTTTTCTGGTCTGATGGTTAAGGATTCTGTCCAGCTGTGAAGAGGTTCTGGGTTCGAGTCTCTCCTGGCGTACTTTGTCCAAAACATGATTAAAAGTTTAATGGTGGGTAAAATAATAATAACATTTTTTATAATTTTTTTTAAAATATGTTTTTTGTTTTATTATAATTATATTATAAGCGTAGGCTTGACCCCTACAAGCTTCTGCCATCTCTGCGTGGGTTTGACCCTCACATAATTTATTATATTTCATTATACATTAGGTTGTGTGAGCTACACCCACCCAAGATAGTTTTGCTTCGAGGATTCTAGTGTGGTCCCCTTGCCCTTATACCTATGCATATGCGTGAGTTTTTGATACTTTGCGTGGGCTTTTTTCCCACGCTATATCAGTGAATTTTGTAGTGAGTAGTTAGAAAAAGTTGGATTACAATTAGTATTTATCAACCATAAATATGGTTCCAAGATTGAGGATGATTCATTTGATAATAAAGCAGAATTTCACAGCAAAAAAAATAAAAAATAAAAAATTCAATCCACTTTATAAAAAAATTGGAATTCAATGTAGTATTTAAAAAGGTCTTACAGAAAATGGACTACAACCATCTAGGTAAAACATGATTGACTTTGAAGATATTTGAGCTTTGATCGAGTAGTATCTCTCTTGATAATAGTTGCATAGCTTTGTTAATGAGACACCGAGTGGAGAACCATTTGCAAAAGATTCTTTGACGCTCAAGTCAGTAAGAACATAAAATTAATATAAGTGAATAAATATAAGATTGAGTGAGTACTTCTTGAGATTGGTCTATTTATAGGCCCTTTTGGGGTCAGGGCTGAGTTATTCCTAATAAATAGGAATTATGGTGATAAATAAGAATTATAGTGATTGATAGCAGACTATTAATCATTATAAATATACAATGAATCGTCATAAAATATATTGAAGGAGATCAGTTTACATAAGCTCCCAAGCTTGGAATCCATAAATAAGGTGCTGAGGGACCGAGTTGATGGATGAACTAGTTTTAACGTTTTGCAATTAGTCGTTAGATCATTTTGATCTTATAATAAGTAGGGTTACTTTGAGATGATTGACTTGTAATCGAATAATTTTTAACTTGGCTAAAGTTGATTTGATAACTTTGATTTGATCTTTATTTTCTTCCTTTTTGAACAATGTCTAATCGAATTTATCCTGATCTGATAAGGTTGGATGCTATAATATGATGTGATAGTTATTTATTACAAACATTTTAGGCTGAGTATAAATCCAAGTTATCTTTTCATGACTTACCTTAGGTCACTTTGCAGCCCTCGTCGAGCTCGTGAGATTGAGCTTTAGAACTACTATTTTTGTAGTTCTTCTAGTGGAGACAACCCTCCAAAGTTGAACCTTCATCGAGTTGTGTTGAATCATTCTTCGCTTACACAAAGATGTCACCAATGATAACTTAGTTTATGATTGAATCATATATATGTAACCGAGTTTCAACTTTTATGTGAATCGAGTATGTTGAACCCAATTGCATTTGAGTATTCAGTGTTACCAAGTATTTGGAACTTGTCTAGAACTATTAAATATAATCACATTGTGGATCATTAACTGTAACCAAACTGCGCCATTCAATCGATATCGTTGATTGTGCAAGGAAGACTTCAGAGCTCAGATACCAAGCCGATGCTCGAAGATCGCATTGAAGAATTGAAGTCAGAGAAACTTGCTCTTCAAAATTCTTGTTTGGCGGCTTATGAGGAGGGTTTCAAGGAGGCCATGTGCCAGGCCGTGCACTTTTCCCCTTCTTTAGATGTAAATAAATTTGACTTGGAGAAAGTTGTTATTGATGACAACCTGATTGATGATTAAATATGTACCTGATCAACACAACACTCATATATATATATATATATATATATGCCTTAATATTGTCTACTTTTTTGGCATGGTATTATTTGCTTTATTAGCTTATTTTTGTTCTACTAATCGAGTTTTGATTTTGGTTGGATTTAGCATTCTCACCCATCATGAGCTTCTCGGGGAATTTAAGAGTTGAGGGAGAAGGTGAAGGATTCAGATTCTAAGTTGCTTCTGATTGTCGCCTTGAAGAATTGAAGGTAGAGAAGACTGGTCTTTAGACCTCATGCCTTGGGCTTACGATGAGGGCTTCAAGAAGGCCATGCGTCAAGCTGTGTTTTTTTTCTCCTTCTCTAGATGTAAATAAGTTTGATTTGGACAAAGAGGTTTTCGATGGCCAGTTGGTCGATGATTGATTGATTATTTCCTGGCCCTTGCAATGTTTATTTGTAATACAACTATAATGTTATTTCCTTTGCCCCTTTAACTTTTAGCTTGAACTTTAGTGTCTTGATTTCGTTATCCGAGCTCTATGATATTTTGCTTGGGCATTTATGCAACCTTGGGCTCCTTGAAGGTTGAGTGTGTTTACTCATCCGAGCTCTGCGATATTTTGATTAGGACGTTTATCCAACCTCGGGCTCATATTTTGATTGGGGCATTTACCGGACCTTTTGACTCCTTAAGGGTTGAGCGTGGTTGCTCACCCGAGCTCTACGATATTTTGATTGGGATGTTTATCCAACCTTGGGCTCACATTTTTGATTGGGGCGTTTACCCAACCTTGGGCTCCTTGAGGGTTGAGCTCTATAGTATTTGGATTGGAATTGTTACCCGAGTGGGAATGATTACCCATTTTTAGCTCTTTAGTATTTAGATTGGGAATGGTTACTCGAGTGGGAATGGTTACCTGAGAGGGAATGGTTATCCGATTGGAAGTTGTTACCCGAGTGGGAGTGGCTACCCAAGAGGGAGTGGTTACCCGAGCGGGAATGGTTACCCGAGTGGGAAGGGTTACCAAAATTTGAGCTCTTTAGAGGATTGAGCGTGTTTGCTTCATCCGAGCTCTATGACTGCGAATGGTTACCCGAGTGGGAGTGGTTACTCGATTGGGAATGATTACCCAAGTGGAAATGGTTACCCTTGTGGGAATGGTTACCCGAGTAGTAATGGTTACCCGAGTGGGAATGGTTACCCAATTTTGAGCTCTTTAGAGGATTGAGTGTGTTTCCTCATCCGAGCTCTATGTTTGGGAATGGTTACTCGAGTGGGAGTGGTTACCTGAGTGAGAATGGTTACTCGATTAGGAATGCTTACCCGATTGGCAATGGTTACCCAATTTTGAGCTCCTCGAGGAATTGAGCGTGTTTGCTCATCCGAACACAAATTTGATTAGATTTAATATATATTTTTTTACTATCAAATTCACAATTAGATGTAGGGGTTGTTACCTTACTAACTTGAAATGTCTAATCTGCTTTACTCTTTTGGACAATAGGTCGTCAAAAGTGGGACAATTATCCATGAATTCAACTCCGGGAATAAAAACCACTTTTTTTTATGGGAAACCATAAATACTTAAATGTTGTGTCACCTTAACACCAAAGTGATTTTGATTTGTTGTGGTATTCCAGTAGAAGGAGTCTTAACATTCCCGAGCAGCTTTTGCATTAGCCCTACCCGTAATAATCATGCCATACTTAGCATGGAACTTCATAGCCATTTACAACATGGAAACAATGACATCGAGCTTACTAAGTATTCAACGGTCAATAAGTGCATTGCAAAATGTGTCTGGTCAATAAGTGCATTGCAAAATGTGTCTGCCTAAACTAGGATGTACCGAACTCTCAACGCTTGGTGTGTCGTATTCGCCCTAAAGGGTGTCAACAAATCTACCTAATCTCTTATGCATACTCATTCACCTGTGAGCCCCGATAAAGGAACTTGGTATGACCTGGTTGATACATTTTGTTGTTGACTCACATATTTCTCTTCACAAAAAATATTGTTTACCATAACGATGACTGTAGATCGTGAACTAGTACACCAGGTAAGTTCCCAAGAAAGAAAGGTGGGTCACCAATGGACATACTTAAATACCAAGTCTTTCCTTGCCAGAACTTTCCTAGACATGCACTTTTACACTACCACATTTTGTATCCATTAACAATAATAATTCCTCTATGATGTGAAAGATCAAAACAACCTAATAGGATGACATTGTTTGCCCGATGATAGTCACATGAGTGTTATTTTGGGCATTATGATCATAACCTGACATCACCTTGGCATCTATTGTAGCTTGAACACATACTGATTAGAAAAATTCAATATATCAAAATCAAAGGGATGTCAAATGCGGGTCTCACTTGTTCAATTAAATATAAAAAAATAAAAGGAATTGCAATCAAATTCTACTCTATTGAATTGAAGACATGACAGACTATTGCCAATCAATTTTAACTTATAAATTTGAAGATGTGAAACATCAAATCATGTGAATAGTTTTCCATTTTCATGCGTTCCTAATTTGGATTCAACAAATTGGATCAAAATGACTAGCTGGATGATATTGACTTTGTTTTTTATTTTATCTTTTGGAATTGTATCTTTTCAAAGATTATGAATTGATTATAGCTTAAATTTATTTTCAAAGTACTAACTTTCCAAAATAGCAAATCATGAAAAATAATTATCATTTTAATACTTATGATCATCAAATAATATAATGCAACACATGATTTCAACAATACTTGATAATACCATTGTCAAATATTTCCACTGTTTTTTTCAATTGAAAAATTAGAAGTTATTCTTTGAAAAAGAAAAATATCATCAAACAATTAATATGGTAAATATTTTTATCCTTTCATGCCCAATTTTTGGCAAATATATATTTTTATTTTATTAACCATCACAAGTTTTTTTCAAAAGCATAATTGGAAAGGGGTTTATAAAGAAAAGTTCTATGATGAAACTAAAATAATATTAAGATTATGATTAAAGAGTTAGATGGATGATTTTTTTTTCTTTGATAGAAATCTATTTAAAAATATATAATTAAAACAAAAATATTTTTTTATCAATTGTATTTTCATCTAAATCACATGAAAATATATGATTAGTGTCTAAATATAGAATTAACATGAAATTTGAGGCCTTTCTGTATGCAAAGTTATAAGAGAGGGTTATTGTATGTAGTCATACCTTATACATGTAGAGAGGTTCTGTTTGGTTTGAACCTATGATCATTTGGTCACCAATTGTGATATTATGAGTAAAATTTTTTGTCAAATGTTAGGAATGCACTATTCTAAATTTTTCGTGTATGTTAAAACTCATTATACCTTTCACCCCATAGAATAAATAAAATAAAATAATTTGAGAATGTATATGAAAGGAATAGGCCAAGTAATATTGTAGGAAAATTTTATATGTTTTGGAATTCTGTGTATACTTGCACCAATGAATTATGTAAAAAGAATTGATTATCCAGTTCCTAAATTAAATATTTGTACTTTGGTCTCAATTGATAGTTATGTAGATAGATAAACAAATATATAGGTAATGCATATCTATAATTAGTCATGAATTCCATGCAATAAATTGTTCTACTAATCAATCTTTGGTTGAGCCAAAATTACCAACCAACAATTGAAAAAGGCTATTATGTTTGAAATCTCAAAAACTATCATTAAATTCTGCAACCATTCTGTCACAAAGCAATTTAGAGATATAGTATGGAAATATTGCAATAATCATGATTAAAATTTATGAAAACACTAACAATGTGACTGAGAGAGGTTCGAATTTCATGGTATGAGAAGGCACTACCATTTTCAGTTTCTCATAATTTTATATTTTTTTGTGAAGGTAGGAAATATTTTACCTAGCCCCATGGTAGGCGCCAAATGGTTTTACTGAAAATGGAGTAGAACATTCCGAGGTGGAACATGATTGACTTTGAGGAATTCAGGCTTTGACCGAGTAGTATCTCTGTTGATAATAGTTGATAATAGTTGCATAGCTTTGTTAACGAGACACTGAATCCACCTGCAGAAGATTCTCCGTCGTTCAAGTGAGTAAGAACATAAAAATAATATAAGTAAGTAAATATAAGATTGAGTGAGTACTTCCTGTGAGATATTGGCTTCTATTTATAGGTCCTTTTGGGGTCTGGTCTGACTTATTCCTAATCAATCAGAATTATGATAATAAATAAAAATTATAGTGATTGATAGCAAAATATTAATAATTATAAATATACAATCAATCGTTATAAAAATAAAAAATATATTGAATGAGATCCTATTGAAATGAATATGATAGAAATATGCAGAATCTACAATATCCTTTCCAGATAAAATAATCCAGTAAAAAAAAAAAATCTATTCATGGAGACCTCGAAATCGAAGAAAAATGGAACTAAATAGAGAAAAAAAGGAGGAGAAGGAACCTGAAACGGTGAAATTGTTGAGAAACATGATTAATCTTCAGCAATTAAATCACCTATTCTACAACTCATCGAGTGCTTTCTGATTCATCTGATACAATGATTCATGCTTTATATAATAATTCCTCAAGCTAAAACCAGTTTTTCAAAGTCAACACTGTCATGAATGGCAAGTTGCAGTTCATTAGTGGATTAATTAGTGAATGACATTACTCTTTGTCGTTTACTGACAATGTATTGATCCATTCAAAGGTGGTCGGATAAAAATATTTGTTCAAAGTCAATACGTTCATGGGTTATTTTATCATATATAAACTTTGAGCTATGTATAATAGCTGGTACTTATTCTTTTCACTCCTATGAGAATGAAACAATATAGGGGAGCTTGTCATTGTTGCATTGTGTTTAGTTAAATTTAGCAGAGGATATCAGATGAGGATTTCAATTTAACAAACTGCATCATCAAACTTGTATAATTACTTTCCTTGGGAAACTCCACCTTTTATCTGTGTCCATAATAAATTACACAAGGACTTAACAAGAAAACTATGAATAATAAGTTCTGAAAGTCTTCCTCTGAAGCAGGGGGTTCCACTCAATCTAGATACATTAGAATAGCTTGCCTTGTTGGGTTCCACTCCTCATCATAGTACCAAATTCGTCATAGTTGACTCTACCATCCTGATAAACCAAAAAATTGAGTGTTAACTATGGCATTAGAATACAAAATTATAACGAGTCAATAGAAGACGATGTCAACTTCAGATATAATTTCCCTGATTGTGGGGTCGTCACCCATACCATTCTCCTTCATGGTTGTTTCTAGTTCATCTCTTGTGATATACCTGCGATGGAATCAAACAAAAAACTACGGTACACGTGTCATTTATCTTGAAATTCTAACTAGAGACATTCATTAATTAGTGATTGGTAATGAATGTGATATTTGGTGTAGGAAAAAAATAGGATTTATGGTATATGATTTTGTTTAGTATGGAACATGAAACTGAATGATCTTTGTTTCATATTAATTAAATGTGTATAATGTATATTTCAAAACATACTTTGGAAATATTAAAAACTATAGTTCAATGTTGCTTAGCATACTTTCAAATTTATTAAAAATTATAATTTATATTTAATAAAAGTATTTAATTTATTTCTTTATTTTATGTTTTTTTCTCAAAATAAACTTGAACTTCATCCTAAAAAAAAGGTAAACACAAAAAATATCAACTAAATTAGTACATGATCTTCTTTCAATTATGAAAGTTTGTATGGTTTAAATATGTACCTCATCATGAGTTGCAGCCGGGAAAGATGGATCAGCTGTACTATTTTCATTGTCTAATACTTGTGTTATAATTTCTTGTATATCATTTTTATCCAAATCAAGATGTTGTTGCTTAAGCAGGAATTTCATCACTACCTCCAACCCTTTAATCTTTGTATCATTTATTTCAATGATATGTTTTTTTTTCTTTGTTCATAACATCAATTTCTTAATTTTTCTTTAATATTATAAATGTTATAGTCCTTTCATAACAATGAACTTAACTAGACTTTTCTTTCACATACAATGACTCAAATGTTTTTTTTTTTTTTTTTTTTTCAGATACACACTTAACTTAGAATTTTATCAAATTTTTTTTTATCAAAAATTTTTTTTTTTTTACCAAAATTATTTTTTCAAATTTTAATAAATAT
>Ga0099824_1000976_pt1 | contig 38340 bp, 14 predicted proteins | sample SiratrowhiteBW_FD_76837 | JGI IMG/M metagenome (GOLD analysis project Ga0099824, IMG submission 76837) | Root nodule microbial communities of legume samples collected from California, USA - Siratro white BW | ecosystem: Host-associated > Plants > Roots > Nodule | place: USA: California... | reverse complement strand
TTTTTTTTTCTTCTTTTTTACGGTAATAAATGAATTAGATGCATTTACCAATGAATGAAATGGTTCACTCTCCATACTCTCTTAAGATATAAAGTGGTCTTAAGATATGTGGTAAACAATAAACAATAAATAAATAATAAATATATATATATATATATATATTCCATATTTTCTGTTATTTTCCCTTTTATTTTTTATTATTTCTATTCATATATAAACAATCTTATATGTATATTTTACAGAAAGGAAATTAATTCTATATTCTTTTTTTTCTTTATCATGATATCTGAACTATACGGTCAGTCGTGTACATAAACTAAGAATATTGGCCAATTCGTACAACCTCGCATTTTAGGCTGACCGATCGAGAACTTCATCTCGTTCGGTACTATGGTCAACCATGAACGCCACTACTCCACGTTGGTGAGCAGGAGGAACTAACCACATGGCACATGACGATGCTATTCGTAGGCACGTGGCGGCCCTCTTACATATATATGAAAGGTAAGTATACCAGAATCATAACATACCCGACCCAAGTCCATTTCTAGACGTTGAGCTCAATCACCACTAATAAGATACTTCTAAACTCTTACTTAAATCACTTACACATTCTAATCCTAATTTGATTTGAGCGTCGGAGTGCCTGCAGGACTCCCCTCTCATGTTGTGGATTTTGAAGTACCAGAGTATCAGGAAAGGAGCAATATCCGGAGCAACCGAGGACAGACAGAAAATCAGTATTTTTGTTGGAGCTAATCGGTCTCTGGCAAGAATAATATCAAAATTAGATTTGGAGTTAATCCTCTTATTTTCGGTGAACCCACTGTTCAGGATGTTTTTTCAGCCGCTGCCACCGTTGCCGATTGGACCGGCACCGTCCAACTCGCCTCGGCCAAGCAACCACCGTGCTACCAAGATTGTGGTAATCGGAACTTCCACCCACTCTCACACGCCTTCGTTTTGCTACGATGCTACTTCTCTATCAGCCGCTTGTGGCCTTGTGTCAAACCTCCCTTTCGATGGTGCTCATTCTCCATTGACAAGGCTTCTCATTTTCCATTGACAAGGCTTCGAATATTAAATTATAGCATAAGAGTCAAATTTATGCTAATCATCTTACCTGATGTATTTCAATGTTACTAGAAATGAGGTTTCTCGTGAATATAATGGACTTAGTCCATATTTATTATTACTCTATTATTATTTTTATCCATAAATAATTAATTATGTATTTTACACAAGGAGATTAATTAATAATTATTTTCTGTATCAAATAAAAATATTCAATTATGCATTGTTATCAAATCTACTATTTACTTATTTTTAAAACAAATTTTTCGTATTTGCGAAACATGTTCAGAAACATGTTCAGATGTTTAGACACTGGCAAAATTATTATATATCAATGATACTCAACATCTTTATAGTGTATATCAAAATCTTCTCAATGTGGTGGCTCCGAGACATCTTCGTGGTACATTGGCTAAATATCTAGGTAAAATTTATGCTCTCCTTCATGATTATGAGATGTGTTCAGAAGTTTAAGAACAAACAAAATTATTGTATACCAATTATACTTAACATCTTTATAGTATATATCAAAATTTTCTCAATGTTGTTGCTTCTAGACATCTTGGTAGTACAATGAATGGATATCTAGATAAAATTCATGCTCTTCATGCTTCTTTCTTGTACTCGCTTCTTAAGAAGTAGAGTAAAGGTCCAAACTATTCATGTTATTGACCTTACATAAGCTTCTTGATGATTATTCCCATGTCTGTAATTAGATTTTGAAATCTCCTGTTGTGTCCAATTTTATTTCTACTTGTTCCACTCTTCTACATATGTCAGATAAACACACCACTGATAAACCTACTTGTGTTGATGACTTCTCTAATTTGGTATCTTAGCATGATGATCATACTTACCCTCGTAAGTTAGGCAAAGGGCATCACAGGTGTCACCATTGTGACAAGCTTGGCCATAGAATTGATAGGTGTTATGCCTTACATGGTTGTCCTCCTAGATCTACTAAGGTTGCCCAAACTATTCCTGTGTAACCTCTACTGTGGACCCTACTTCATCTAATATATAGGCCAACTTGCTATTTTTAATGGATTTCTTAAATGGTATAAGTATTGCCAGAGCTTGGATTCCATTGCTTCTATTGCACACCGAGGTACATCTTTTGTTGGTCTCACTTACTTTAATTCTCTTAGTCTTTGGGTTCTAGACTCGGGTGTCATAGATTACATTATTGGTAATAAATCTTTTTTTTTTCTTTTATGTCTACCTTCGATTATTTACCTTCCATTATCATGACTAGTGACACTAGGATCTTATTTCATGGTGTTGGTACTATATATCTCCTTTCTTCTTTATCTATTGATAATGCTCTTTATGTTCTTGGATCTCTCTTTAACTTATTATCTATTAATCATCTTATTACATGTTATAAAAACAAAGAAATATATGTCACATACCAATGGTGGCTAGCCTGGAACTATTATTAGCCTAATTACATTATCAACATCCAACAGATCACAATGTAAGTCAAAAAGAATACGTGACAGCACACATACCGTCATCACTTCATCCCAGGTTGCCGTGACAAGAAAATTGAAAAGTGTCACTATTCCATTCGGGTAATCATTGAAATTGAAAACCAAATAGCTATTTTCTGTCAAGAATGACACTTCAATAACAGTTACCTTAATTATCCATTTTTTTACAGCAAGCAATTGTTCCATTTAAGAAGCAACATAAATACCAGTATTAAATTCAGACCTGGATGTTGACCAAATCCCACCTTCACCCCAAGAAAAAAATGTCATGTTCAGTGTGGGCATGAAGGAAGATATAATAATTACCGGATGAGACCAACCATTACAGGCTAAAGGAGGCAGTTTTATAGATGATCAAAGGATACTCATTTTCAGCAAGAGCCGTTGATTCCAATTCGGGGTTTCCAGCATTAACAATTCCACCAAAAATCTGCAGATACAAATATAGAACAGGAGTAATTTTATTAGAAGAAAGAAATGGATCATACGGAAAGGTGAAATAAATCCTCAATCTAACTTGTAAATCTATGCAGAAAATGATCAACTACTACTAGCATGTCACTCACCTGTACACCAAGCGAACAATAAATGCATAGGACACAAAATATGATCCCTAGGTACGGCATCAAACTTGGTATGAGAGTCAAGAAAGTTGCCACAAAGGCTCGGTATCGCTTGACATGCATTAGGAGTCTTATTAATCTCAACATTCTTGCAAGAAGAAGGTAACGAATCCTGTAAGGAAACAGGCAAAGCAATATACTATTGGTCAGACATGCTAGTAATGAAAATGGGTCCTGCCAACCTGTTGTATCAAACTTCATTTTTTTTAATTCTAATATTATATAATGCACAAAATTCAGCTTTATATGTCTTGTATGGTGTTAAACAATTAATAGAGAAGTTTAAAGCTTGAACTTAGTAAATGCAAAGATTCATAACTCATTAATAGAATATCATAGCTGAGAAGAAAATACACCATTACCGGGACTGAAGGGATGTTCGGTGAAATAAATCCCAAAATGTGCAACATTAAGCATTATGTTTCATTTAGTAATTTGGAATTATGAACCAAAAAAAAAATTGAAACATTTGAATATTCATAGTAAAGTTCATACCATTCTCCATTTGAGATAAAAGGAAGATCATCATCAGGTACAGCAAAAGTTACAGTTTCTCCAATGGCTGCAAAATTTAGAATTATCAGTCAGTGCAGCATAGCAAGAACTTAAAAACTAGAGTTTCCATCAAAAATACAAATCCAGGGCCTAAAATGAAGGCAACATAGTATGAACTAGAATAGCAGATTCTAGACACCTAAGATTACACAACAACAAACCAAACCTGTTCTCATTAGGTGAGGTCAGCTACATAGATCAAGTAACATCATAATATTCTTTAGTAAATCATGTCTATAAAGAAACTATTGACCTTAAATTCCTTCTATGTGGTTTTGCCCTATTTCTTTTTCCTCATTCTTATCTAGGGCTTCCAATGGGTGTTTCCCCATGTAATCAAACCATCTAAGGCAAGTTTTACAATTTTATTATTCTATACTAGGTGCTACCCCAACTTACTCTAATGCATTCATTCCTAATATTTTATTTTTTGCTTATTTTGTCTAATAACTCAACAAAGATTCTCATTTGTTTATTAGCCTGTTGACTTTTTATTGCCCAACACAAAATATCATACAATATCAGAGGTCTTAAAATTCACCAAAAAATCAGAGGTCTTGTAATTGAGCAATAAAACTTTCCCTTAAGCTTGTACATTACTTTTCTGTCACATATAACACTCTACTACTATATTTAATTTAGCCCGACTAAATCCTACTATTTACATTTTCCTATATTTCCATACACCTGAGACTACCACTTCTACTTCGGTACAGGTTTTCAAATCCAACTCAGACTATTCCACAATGCTAAACCCAATTGAAGAATACTAAAAACCAATTAATTAACTAAAAAAATCTAAAACTAAAAACCTGCTTGTTTTTATTTGGTTTGGATAAGATTTAAACACTATTTTTATAGCCAAACCCAATAAAACCACCTCCCTTTTAACATTATTATACATTTCCTTTTTCACTAGTACATAAAACCAAGTAAACATCCCTTATAGTTATTGAAAATGACCATATGAATCACTATCATTACAATAATGCTAAGGATGCTACAAAACTTTAAGTTGTTTAGGTTCTAAAAGATCATTTTCTCACCGTTACTCACAATAAGCAAACTCAAGTCCTTACACTCAATTACTTTCATATATTTAAGTGGTATAAAAAACAAACTAGTCAATAAAGTAGCCAGTTCTTTGAGAAAAACATGCAAAAATAATTATACTAAAGGAAAAGGGAAAATGTACATGTAAAATGGTGCTATTTAGAAAGTATTGATATATTAGTATTTGAAAGACATAAAAAATGAAAATAAATTAATAACATCAAGAAACTAAATAATCTTATGGTTTGTTTGAACAAGTTTCTCTATAAGCCCTTCTAGGAGAGAAAAAATAAGAAGGAAAAATGTGAATTGACTACTTCAGAAGCTAAAATTAGTTTATGCATAAATTAAAAATAAAAAATACTGGAGAAGCTGTATGAGAGAGCATCTTCAAATTAGCTCGTGCATAAGTTACTTTTAATTTATAGAGAAGCTAATTTCAATTTTTCTTTTAGAAGGTTATGGATAAATTTGTTCAAACAGACCCTTAATCTAATCCAAACTACTTTTAATTTGATTGCATTGGATTGAATTTGGTTTTGTATTCTAACTTACCCAAACAAGCAAAAAAACAAATTCTATGCATTCAACCACATGTTGTTTGAAGAGCAAAAAGTATCAAGCAGCATAATGAGTTACCAATTATCACCGTGATAATAAAATCAAAGCGATTTTGACCATCCCGCCAATAGTTCTCAAATCCATATGCATAAATCTTTAAAAGCATTTCTACTACATATATCCACCCTGAAAAAAAGCAAGGAATGATCATACGAGAGAGTAAAAACATAAGATTTTGTGCATTAAAACAAAATAAAATGCACCAAGTCAAAATAAAGAATCCCCAAAGTACTCAACAGTATTTTACAAACCAACAATAATAAAAGGGGTAGCATATTCCCATAACTGATTTTATTTCTCGTGCACTAAAGACAGATAAATACATAAAATCAACCTATAGCCTAAAATTCTGAGCTACAATTATTTATTCATGCAAGCACAAAAACATGTCATGTAAAAGTGAACAAAATAAAAATCTCAGCGAAAGATAATCCCTATGAGATGCATTCTCATAGAAAGTATCTGACAAAATAAAATAAGTGAGATTCACTTAGTTTAGCCAATTCTTTTTTCTTAAAAATATGCTGCCTGAATAAAAAGCTTTTAGTTTAGTTATAACCGAAATATACAAGAATTCTTAGTATATATTGTCATAGAAAACAACTATCAAAAACTTAACTTTACTTGATAAACAAAATGGAGACAAACTCACTTAGTTTAGCCAATTCTTTTTTCTTAAAAATATGCTGCCTGACTAAAAAGTTTAGTTTAGTTAGAACCCAAAGAAACAAGAATTCTTAGCATGTAATGTCATAGAAAACAACTATTAAAACTTATAAATTTACTTCATAAACAAAATAGAGACGAAGAGATTATTTACTCATGGTTTACTTTCGTATTCAATATTTTTGTTGGTTAATCTGTTTAGATTATATTTCAAATATTGTTGTGATTTAACAAGGTTAATTTAAGAAATTATTTTAATTTAGTTAGAGAGATTTGGTTTATGTAGTTTTCAAGGTAATTTGACCTTGGAATTCTCATTCTGCCGTTGAAGGATGTTTCACCTCTAAATACACAGGGAATTAATTAAATGGGGTTTAAAATAGTCTAAATTCTCAACCCTTCACACCACTTTTCTTTTAACAGTTATTTATACATACTGGTTATCCCTTTTTCCACCAGCACCTCAGAGACCCATATCTCTTTCAACCACCTTTACTACTAATCCTAACTTTTTTTCTCACATTGTCTCATATTTATTTTAAATAAATAATATCAAAATGAATCATTCTATAGCAGAAATCACAATTGTTTGGTATGCCAAACCAATAAAAATTAGTCCATTGCTATCAATGAACGAAATTTGGAATTCTTTATTTTCCCTAGTCTGTTTTTAACTCTCCAATATTGAAAAATTAATGTAAATTATACTGAATATCCTGGCTCTAAAACATCTCCTGGCCCTAATATATAAATCTTATTTAAATATTCAAAATAATATAGTATTTTACGTTTAAAATTAAACAATATTCTTTTACATTTAAAATAAAACCACCATTGCATATGAAAATAGTGAAGCAGAGGAAATTAGTCAGGGGAGCTTAACTACTCAATTCAAGCTATCTAAAAAGATATTTACTTTAAAGAATCAGAAGCATCTTGTACAGTACAAAAACGACTTCACACTGCAAGGTCAAAGAAATGACAAGTAAATACACAATTTAGATTTCCTTACCGAAAACGAACTCAACTATTTGCCACAGCTTTTGACCAGAATTGTTTTCTATATCAAGCTGCGATTGTGAATTAATACAAAATAATCAACATGTAGCCATGGCACATGTTCACATACACATCACAGAAGAAAACTCTGGAATAATATAATATCATGCTTCAAAATCACAAAGAACAAGGTGCATGTTTGTACACCTGTTAATATTGTAATTATCTTTGATAAGCATACCCTCACAACATTTACTAAGTTTACTATTTAGGTTGCAGAGTCCATATTAGCTACCACCACTAAATTTATAAAAAATAATCCACCTGGATGTCACAGTTAAATAATGGTGTAATCAGAAAGGAAGCAAGACATAAAAAGTTGCCAAAAAATTATGTTAAAATTACAGATACAGTTGCGGTACATGAAATTGCTTTCTGAGACTAACTTTCCTCTCTTAAATCTATTAATTCTTTCATCCCAAATACACTTTGTCTTGAATAAACACAAAAGCTTGAACTTCTCATTCAAGATCTTGTTTGGATGCTGACATTCGTGTGAGTAGGATTATCTAATAATATAGAATGGATAGGATCAGCTCACTTTATACATTTTACTTTTACCAAAATGGTTGAGACTCATTTATTAAAAAAATCATATGACCTCCCCTTTTTGTGCTTGAAAGTACAGGGGAAGCGTGCTTCTGTTTGAGCAATACAAGTTGGTCCTTCCAGTGTGACAACATTAACATTTTAATCACGCATTTAATATGATGGTGTTGGATAATTTATAAAAGAACATAACATTTAGCCTGTTTTAGTACGAAAAGTTCGTGGGACTGTCTTATTGATCTTTGCAGAACCTCGAGTTCTTAGTATAGGAAAATATCTAGTAATATCTTGATTATATCTAATAGAGGAACTTAGAATATCTTAAACTGTTGCTTATGATTTATTTTCATATTACCTAATATTAATATGCATTTCCTTAATTAGTTAGGATAATGATCTAATATAAACAAAATAAGGCTTAGTACTTTGCAACACATGTTCCACTTCAAGTTTTATCAATTTTAATTCTATCCTCTTTTGTATCTATAACTACTCTGAAGTCAAATTGAGTGTATTTTTCGAAATGTGGATGGCCTAAATTTTAGGAACTAACATCTCAAACTCCAAAACCCCAAATCCAGATGAATGTAGTATTCTTTGAGTTGTGGACAGATTGCATATAAATAAAAATTTTATCTGACTTGTCAATACAAGTGCTCAACAGAAAAAATGTAAAATATGTTAATGTAAGTAGAGAACACAAAGTTCTTAATATTCCCGTGACCATTAAAGCTGGAAAAGATAGGACCGATATCAGGCTGCCAGTAGAACAATCAGCTACTTGAACTGTGGCTATATTTAAAGCATCAGTACATAATGAATTCATTAAACCTCATTCTTACATGACTTTTAAGAAAAATAGCACCTACATACAACATTATTGAAAAATGCAAGTATATCTAGCATATAGTCAAATCAAAACAAATGATATTATAGGCTTTGGTTAGCATGAATTAATAAATTACTTAGCATGGAAAACTGTTAATAAATATTCCATTGAAAAACATGTCATACCGTTGTCTCAATAATAACTGCAACCAGGTTTACTATGAGAATGAAAGACACTAAGTATCCAAACATAGAAGTCTTTACAAATTCTTTTAATCTCTTTGAGCTGGGCCAGTGGTAGAACGCTAAATACTCAAAGTAAGACATCTGCAACCAAATTGCAAAGTATTACAGGTGCTACAAATCTTTACCTTCCTAGTTTCAGTACACTTAAACTTCAAGATGTTTTAAATTTGGAGTCTTGGAACTTACAACATCTTCCTTTTGAAATTTTAAAGCAATTGCATTGCAAATATCAGCAAATTCATCCTTGTTGATCTGAAAATACAAAATGCATTTACATTAAAAAATGCATCTACTAACATAGGAGCATAGAAGATAACCAAACGCAAAAGAACAAATTTTACCTTTATATCATGACTGTCATCCAGCTCATCAAATATCAGCTCAAACTCTTCACTGGAGATTTTTGGCAAAGTCCTAAAGAAAACAAAATTTATGCTTCAACCTTCATAAGGCGAAAGGAAGACAGTGAAACTACAAGTTCAGAATGTAATGAATACTTGTGTCAAAAAAATGTAGTGCCAGTTTACAAAGAAAACAAAACAGAACTCTGTAGTGAAAATCTGTGAACGATAATATGAACAAATGTACAGAAAGCCAAACAAGTGGTTACTTACTAACTCCTTAAATTTCAGGAAACATATTGTGAAGCTTCAAATGGAAGCAAACCAGGCAATACATCACTTGGGGAAAGGAAGCTTCAAGGCATAGGACCGTGAGGTGCTTTTAGGAAGCGGGGATTCAGGAAGTTCAGTTGAGTTTCCTGCCTCTATCTTCTATTTATGTACCTTATAGCCTGCCTAGTCCCCTTTTTGGAGGAGTAATGCCAGTAAGGGTAAGACTCTCATATGATCATTCCTAGTTTTCAGCCATTGATTGAGCTGCAGTCCTTTGCTCAACCAGTTACAAGCCTGTTGAATTGGACTTTCTTTTTTCAAGCCCTTCAAGCAGTCTTACAGCCGAGTCTTTCTTTGAGATGTAGACCAGCAGCCTATTCTCTTAATCCTTTAAAACAATTTCTGTCTTCCAACATTTTTCTTCGATTGATACGAATTGTAGTGTGCACGTGTTTCATTCAAGAGAGAGAACAACGGGGAAAGGGAAATAAAAACCACTATTAGGCAATAGGATTGGCTAAAAGCGAAGGTCTCTATCAATGAGTCAATCTAGAAAAGTTTTTTACATCCAACCTAAAACCTTAAAATATTAGGTATATGAATCTTCACCATTTATGTGTTAGTAAACATAATTCAAGTAACTTTGTAGTTTATCCAGCCTCAGTCAATGTAAGATTTTCTTAATGCTTTGTTTGATAAAGATGAAAAAAATTGGTTGGATGAAAATAAGAGGATAGAGTGTAAATAGATGGAGAATCAAGTGGAGATTAAAGGTGTTTCATTGAAGAGAACTGCAGAAGATATGAGGAGAGTGCTGAGTAGAAATAGATGAGAAATAGTACAATGGGTCCCATTATTTCTAAAATTAATTCTCTCTTCCTTCTCTTCCACTGAACCCCACATATTAATTCTATTTTCACTCATCCTCTCCCATCTTCTCTACCAAACTCACCATAAAAGAAGGTTCCGTGTGCTATCTGTCATCCTATCAATTTGAATGGGAAGCTAGCAAAAAATACTTAATGTTCCTCATTTCCTTCAAAGCCTTGATGTCCAGTTTCCCCATCTTGGCAAACTTAGATAAACATATGTTAAAATTCCGTTGACATACATATATCAACTACAGCTGTGTTATTATAGAAAACCCTCCATGCAAGTGCTTTCCAAGTTTAGATGGAAGATTAACAGAGCTAATGTATATGGATGAGACATGAAAGTCAGGCATCAGTCTCATCAAGAAATACATAATACATACAAATTTTATAAAATATCTAAAGCAACCTGATTTTTCCAATATCATTGAGCAAGCAGCGAACAAACAATATGATAAATTAAAAGCATGATAAACATTGGTAAATAAAATAATACCTGTACTTGTTCAGCTCCTCAAAGAGCCTAATGCATTGATTTTTGTTGAGAGCTCCAATATCCTGCAACCACAAACAAGACCAAACACCGTTAGAATCAATAAAAATAAGTAGCAAAGTCACAAAAGAAACCTATATCAAAGAATAAGAATCAATATAAATATAAATTCATAATAAAAGAAGACCAGAACAAGGACAATTACAGCAGAATGAAATGCTTACTTAAAACTCTTGGAAAGTGAGTTTTATACCTAACCTAAAATTATTTCCACTTATATGTTATAATTTAACTATCTATCTAATTAATATGAGATCTTCAACACACCCCTTTATATAGAAAACTGAACATTTTGAGCATGAAATAAATATTTATAAGTGGTTCAATAGCGGTCAAATAACAGGTGAGATGATAGGCTCAACAAACCTTACTAGGAGAAACTATGATACTATATTAGAAAGTGAGTTTTAGGTCTAAACTTAACCCTACGAAACTTATTTGTATATTGGATCTCAACCAAAACTCTCAACCAAAACAATGTTTTTTCCTAACAAAACAATGTTTTTTCCTAAGACTACAGTAGTTGGATGAGATAGTCTCATTTATCCCCAATGTTTAGTGTAAGAATGCAGGCATACTTAATCAATTTAATTGTACAAAAATTAGCATTTAATCCAAGGTGAATCAAGATACAAAGTGTGAACTGAAAAGCTTGTCTTCATATTTGTGAATCAAATAAAAAAAGAATACACACATGGATACATAAGACATATAAAAGCTAAAAATAATTGTTTAGAATTGCAAACCAATTAGAATAAACAAAATTTAATAAAAGGAGTTTTAAAACTCACGTGATACACTTACCCTTCTACATGTGATTTCTTTTAAAAGAAAACAAGTGCATTTTGAAGGTAATTTGCAAGGTCTTCCCAAAGGTCACACTTGATCAAACTTTCTTTCTTTTTCTATCTTAGTGAATGTTGAACCCTAAGCACCAAAAAAAAAAAAACACCCTTGACGACTGCAATTGACTTTTCCACGAGCTCTTTAATGTTATAGGCATTACACTTGCCTTTTGTTGAAACTTGTGGCGCAATACCATGATAGTGCCATTGGGCTAGAATTATGGAATGCACTTGGGAGACTACAATTCATGAAATACATAAAAGATCCAAACACAAACTATAGTTGTCGTGATTCACATTGCCAAACTTCCAAATCGTACTAATTTAGTTTTATCTTTAGTTGATATGCAATCTCTAACACACTCTTTCACACCGAGAAGAGCATATCTTGAACATGAGATTAGATATTTGTCAGTGGTCCAATGACGAATGCACAGTAGACTCATTACCATATTAGAGAATAAACTTTAAGTCTAACTCAACCTCAAAAACTCAATTAAAGAGTGAAGTTTGCACCCACTTATATATTGAAATTTAGCTTTTTATCTAAGGAATGTGGGATCTCCAACAACTAAATACCTTAATATGAACAATTATCATTTAAACACGGTTAAAGTAAAAAGTTAGTCCTTATACTTGACATTTCTTTTAATCTTAGTCCTTACATGAAAACATAGCTATATTCATTATCAATTAGTTGGCAGTAGTACCTTTTTTGTAGGAAATGAATTGAAAACACCAAAATATAAAGGACTAAAAGTTGCATTTAGCCATTTTTGAAGCCTCCTTGAGACATTTGAAATGTATAGCGATGATGGCATGATGCGTAGTGGTTTGATGGGGGCCGGTGACTAGTCCAACAATGTGCATTAATGAAAAATAAGGAAGATAAAGCATCCATTCATAAAGATAAAAGAAAACAAGGTGGGTTATGACCAATTTGTCGCATTGAGAGGGTTGAACAAGCTCGTTTCATCATGTCGTAAGGGTGGATCTGTTTGTCTCACTATGTAAAAAGAGTGGTCCCTATCCAATTACTTGGGCTGTTTTGGACACAATGTTGCATATTAAATCCTTATCCAACATGCAGAAACAATAATTTCGTAATGCGTTGATACTTCATGGGACATTTCTCAGTCATAGCCTGTACTAATATTGATACACAATTTGATCCTTGTAAGAACCTAGTTAATTTGTTCAAGAGTAGAAGCGGTTTGTATGAGATGAAGTATCAATGAAAAGATATGAACTGATTCTATAAATTGTAAAAATATATGTATATGGTTTTGATAAATGCATGTGTGTAAAATTTTAAAACACTAGCTTACCTTGTTTTGTATGCTTGTCTGCAAAATTGTGATGATCGTGTGTTGCACAATAGCAAATGTTATTCATAAGGGAGATTTTTGAAGGGACAGACTGAGGAAAGCGAAACAAAATTTATTTTCTGTTTTGTTAAATTTATTTTTTTGGGATATGTATATACTATAATTCCCTGTGAGAAGGGAAGTTTATTTTGGAAAGACTTTAAAATGTAATGTGAATATTAGATATATGTTTATTTTATCTTGTGATGATGACTAGTAATGAAACTGTTAGTGGATGTTGGTGGGATTTGCGTTCCTCATAACCGATTAGAACATTATGTTGTTCTAAACAAAGATAAAGGTCAATCTTAATTTCTTAATATTTACTAGATTCTCTTCTAACATAAAGGATTAAAAACAAATTTTCTATTGAATATCAAAGCATATGAAAAGATAACCCACCAGAAATAAAAGAAGGGAAAGTAAAGAATCTTTCATGTTCATAAAGCAATCAACTGCATATCAAAATCGTTTAAAATAAAACTTAGTTGTTTTTATATCAGCAGGGTAGCCATGTTTGATAATTAAAAATTAAACAAAAACATGAAAATTAGACTTACATGTGTATCTAAGAGATTAAAAGCTTTCTCCAGCATAGTTCTTCTCTGAAGATCCCTTTCAAAAACTTGTTTCACAAGCTACAACAAAAGAACATTTGAGCATTCTTATTATTTGTATGAATATCCATCCTAGAGTACGTGATGAATATCAAAATTCTTATAATATATTCCAGGTTGGGTAGCTAATAGGAACAGGATCAACAGAGCTCCAATCCTTTCAAGTAACCTTATCGTTAAATCTACATAAAGAGAGTAATTGTATGAACACATTTACCTCACCCTTGAAACTATCATAGACAACGGCAAGGATAAGGTTTGTAACAAAGTAAACCCCCACCAGCACAAACAGTACAAAGAACAGGGCATACCAACGAGAAGACCTTAAAAACAAAAAGTAAAAATTATGTGTTGATGATTGATATCAAATTGAAAGGATAAAAGTCATCTAGCCAGGCAAATTAAAACTAAAATTCAAAACTCTTACTTGTATGCAGGAACCCAAACATCTGGATTATTGGACGTGGTAAATAAAAGAAACATTTGATACAACGTAGTACCATAGGAAGTGAATACTGTTTTCCCCTGTATTGTATCCTCAAAAAACACATATGCCACCCAACTAGCAAAAAGAAGAAAGAGAAGTCCCAATGCCTGCAATGCACGCAATTTCACAACGCACTCTATGAGTAAGAGTGTTGATTATAATAAATTGAAATAATCCAAAAGTAGCATTCATGTGAAACTCTATAGATTTTGAATGTAAAATGACATGCACATTGTTGTAAGAATTGCAAACAGGAGCATCAAAGAACAAGGCAAGGAGAAACAAGAAAGTGAACTAACCAAGACATTTAAGTATGTGTCTAGCATCCCAACCAAGATAATGATGGTTTCTCGTAACTCCCTAACATCAAATTCAAATGCAGAATTCGACTGTCAAATATAGGTTATAAAGGATTTTGCTTTTTGCTGAATAATGAACAAACAAGAATTCACATTGTGAGGCATGTGAACGATGGCAAGTAGCCTCGTGTCTTAAATTATTAAATAACCTAAAGCTTAACTTGCCACCACACATGAAATCAAGAACCCCCTTAAAGACTGAAGCATGTACAGAGTACAAGACAAGCACAATTTATCATAAAAGTGTAGTTTAAATTAAAGTGGCAACGATCAATCTGTTCTTGGTCACCATAAAACAGAGATATCAGCTCCCGACTAAGTCTCCATAAATATAAGTTTTTGTGTTGTTCATGTAAAAAATGTCCCTCCATTTAAGAAAATAAACTTTCAGGCACAGGAATCCTTTAAACATTGATTTCAGAAAAAATAAATAAATAAAAATGAGACTACATGAAGATGTTATATCCTACTCAGTTCTACTCTTAAAAAATTCAAAGACAGGTCCAAAGTTATAATCTGTAGCAGTATATTTACTCCGAAGAAAAACAAGTTGAGATAGGTCGGGCAATACCTAATGTTCAGAACAAAAAGAACAACTCTGATATAAGGTGCAATTCTGAAAGGTAGAAAATCAAAAGCCAGTGGAGACAAGTAAAAGGCATAGAGCAGCGTATCAGCAACAAGAACTAATAGACAGAAAACCTGGAAATACCAATAAAAAATATATCAGTAAACTGAAGAACCAGGTGCTTTGGATTAGATTTTGTGAAGAAATTAAGGAGAGGGATATCAACCTTTTTAAAGACCTTCTTACCCCCATATCATCTATCTTCTTTTAACCAACCCCCAACACATATTTCAACAGTACTCAAGGTTTTAAAGTTGTCTGAAATTTCCACCTAGAACCTTAATGATAGAAAAAACTCTCAACTAAAATCTCTTTTATTTGTGTTTGATTCAACTAGTTTTTCTTCCAAACCAAATTTAGCTGGAGGATCAGGATTCCTTGACTCTGCTAGAATGCATAAGGTAAATTTAACACCAATAGCCAAACCCTTCTTTAATTTGAGAAAAAAAAAATCTTCTTGAGAAACGATTTGGAGTTTGGGAGTCTGGACAATCGACTAGAGTGTCATTGGCTGGGTTTGCACCGGTTTAATATTGGCCCAAAACAACTAGTGATCTGGTCAGGATAGGGCTGACCCACCAAGATGAAATGTACAAATTTAGAAGTTATGCATAGCTGTGTCAGAAAAATTTAGAAGGGAAACAAAACTTATGAAAACACTGTCATGTTATTCATAAAGTATTAATTTAAGGTAAGTTTTATAATTTATGCTTAATTTACAAAAGAATTATCTCAGCAAACAAAACTTGAGATGCTCTAAATTATGTTTGTGTGTGTAAACAAACAAACACACTAATTTTTTCAGAACAGAAAACTCGCCCTGATCGGTTTCGACTGGAACTGGTTAGGTCTTCAGCAACCCTACCTCACAAAGGTGGAGTCTTTTGTTCAACAGTTGGTCCTCTAAAGCAACACTAGAGCTGATAAAACTTTGTTGTCTCCTACCATATTATATTCTTTAGTTGGATCTTGAAGCAACATACCTTCAATTGATTGAAAGCACTTTTCCAGTATATACGAGATCCTTCGTATGACAATGGGAAGAAAGTATGTATGATAAGCAAAAGAAGAATTATTCCCTGCATTACACAAGAAAAGGCTAACATAAGAAAAAAAAAACTGTACGGATAGTTGAGAAATGAATACAAGGACACTTCAACAACTCCACAGATCAACCAATATCTCCATATCAGTCCTTACAAGTTACAATATAAGACACTCCCTTTTTTTTAAAATAAAAGAAGAAAAAATTATTAAATGAACTTCTGGAAGATAAGAAACTTTAAAAGGAAGGAAAAAATACATATCAAACCAAATTGGATAAAAGATGTGAAGAAGTTTTCTTGAGTCACTAATACAAATCCTTGAAATAACCACTACCAAAGGAAAAGGAGACTCTCAGCAGATATGCATACATAAAAGAAAAACATAAAAGCATCAAAGTGATGTAGGTATGCAGTGGAGCATAGTTAGTAGCCCGCACTTGCTTTATCACTCTAAAATGCTAGCTTAACAATAACACATTCCTACAGATCTAAAATGAGACATTAAGTAAACAATATAATCACAAAGACAGGTAGTATTAGCTGTTTCACTTTAATTTCAAAGTGTAGCTGAATAAATAACTTAACTTCAGCATGGGAATGACAAATATTACCTAAGGTAATCACCATTTTCAAAGTGACAACAACTAAAAGGTTCACTGATAATTTTCTGAATAAAAGTAATGGTGTCTGAAGTACTGAACTGTTACCTCATAAATAAGACATTCTGCATCAGTTAGATATGGCAATTGACCCAAATAGAAATACTCTCTATCATTGCAGGAATGTGTGGCGAGTTTCTTACACCACAGAGGTTTCTGTACCAAGTAAAGTGCATTAGAAATATCTTCTTTCTATCATATTTTCTTTAGCGTGAAAGCCTCAAATACATAAAACTGGAACTAAAGTTCATAAGGAGCTTGCCACAACTTACCTCCAGGAAATTCAGGACTATCAAAGCAAAATAACTAAGAGACCATATGATATTGCATTTAGTGAATATAAAATAAAATTTTGCGTAATTTTGGAAGTTTGATGAATCAAGAATTTGCTCAGGGAGACCAACACCATCTTCAGCCTGCATAAAGCATTTCCAACAAGAATAATAAGCAATTAAATGACCCGAAAGAAAATTCATGAATAAATACATATCAATGTAAAAGAGAAGTTATTAGAAGACACCACACACACACATATAAGTTAAATACTTCAGTAAATTTGTCCCAGTACAAAAAAATAGTCCACATTGTTTGGGAATTGATGAAAATGTAATCCTTAGATGCAACACCTTTTAAGAAAACAATTTATTGGTCGTAGAAGGAGTCACGGTCCTTGAGGTTAGAAAACTGGTCCTAAAAAGAGTCAAGGCTACTAAACACATGGGTAGTAAGGCTCTTTAGTCCTTAGCCTTTTGACAGAAGACCCGCCGTTCTGTTATAGTAAAAAAAATCTCAGTTCATGTAGAAAATCAAGACAAAGAGTAGTTTATAAACATTTTCCTCTAATTTATTAACATGAAACACCTAGCAGCCTTAACCTACTGACTTGACATACCGAGCAAACTTGAGTTAGAGGCCTAGAAAGAGAATTGGTGGTCCTGATTGTTTATAGTGAAATACATAATCAAAATCTGAATATAAGCACAAGAGAAAAGTCTAATCCAAAAGATTAGTCCGTTAGGTAAAAGAGTTTCAATTCAAGGCTTAAGTACCACATCAAATAGCTCGAACTAAACGTGGGACTCTAAACATCGTCAACTCTTAACTCACACAATGACTTTTCACTCATTTTTCAATATTCAATTTGCACCTTAATCCATCTTATAGATAATCTTTTCCATAGCTCAACTCTTAATGAAAGCACCAATTGATCAAAAGAGTTCAACCCAAAAGACAATTCTATTAGGAGGGAGAACTTCAAGGCTTAAGTACCACACAAAAACACTTTCTTTTTAACTTTATCTGCTTTGCAATTTTTCATTATCCTCTCCATGTTTGTGGACATGTAAAATTATTTATCTCTGCACTTCGCTATTTTGTAATTCTCGCTTTACCAAAACCGCAACATTAGTGACAACAACTTTCCCTACAACATACACAACCACTTCCCCTACAATTCAAGACTTTCCAAATTTGAACGACGCTGACCAACTTAAGAGACGACGCAATTCAACTTCAAAAATAATAGTAAAATTCACATTGCCGCCAGAACAGATTCAGTTGACTATTCCTAAGATGCCTTCAACAACGAGTCCGTAACAAGCTATTGACGACAAGATCTACCTAAATACGTTCAATACTTAACTCCAACACAATGCGCGACAGAAACTCGCTGGCGATCGCAAATCACAACAGTTCACGGCTGAATCAATGCATAAAAATCAACAGTTCGCAATAAACGGAAAACAGAACCGTAAACGCGCAGCACTATGAGTTCACCGAAATACATTCCGAACAACGCGTAGACGAAAGGAGAAAGAGTTACACGAACCAGATCGATGAGCGCAGCGGCTTTCTCGTAGTTGGAACCGTAGGTTATAGCGTCGGAACGGCGGAACGGTCCTCGCCGCCGGTAGCTGAGGCCACTACTTTCACCTCTCAGCAGAGACTGCTCCATCTTCAAGAGAGAAGAGAACAACGAAGAGAGAGAGAGAGAAGAGAAAACACTATTCCAACCGTTTCATTTTATTACATATACCGTTGAAGAATGCTCTATGGATCACACACTTGGCACACTGAAAGTGTGACCGGAACGAAATAACGACCGCGTTGAAGAGGAGACTTACTTCTATCGTTTTTTGTATATGAAGAAATGATGATATGATTGGGGTGTGACCCACCCTTGATTCAGATCCAAGGTATTCTACATGAATCGCACTGGATAAGGTACCATTCAAAGTCAAAGAACTTTTCAATATTCACACCTTCTCTGTCCTTTTGTTTCGGCCCTTTACTAGCATGTTTGAATTTTCGTTATTGCTCATTTTTTTGATTATAGAAATATAATTAAATTTTCGGATATTCATTTTTACTATTTTTTAAAATGAATTTGTCACTGTCTTTCGTTATCATAATGTCTGAAGTCACTGGCATGGTGCTTTGTTGGGTGTTATTTGCTGAATGGTGACACGTGTCCCTAACGTATCATAAGATGACACTTGGAAAGTTAAGTTACGAGTTTCATCATCGCGATGAAATTGTTTGAACTAGAAGTGGATTTAGTTATGAATCTCGGAATTTGTAATTCAATATAAATAAATTTATAATTAAAATTAATTTCACAAAATGGAGATTTCTAGATGCTGTATTAAAGTTGTAGATTAGGATGAGATTATGATTATAAGTCTAATGTGAGCACGATTTAAAGATGATATTATTTTATTTATTTCTAGTCACGACGTGAGAGAGAATACGAATTAAAATAAAATAAAAAATAGGTGCCACGACTTACATGCAGTCTCAACTTGTCTGCACATGGCATGATCTTCTATTATGCTTCAATACAAATATATATATATATATATATATATATATATATATATATAATCTGTTAAATAAATAACAGAATTCTCAAATTTTATGATTTTAGTACATTTATTTTACCTTTTTTTATTTTGTAAATATTTTGAAAAAGTAGCAACATGCTACTGTCGGCAACTCGTTTGCATTGGTCTGAAATTGCCTGCTGTGATTAGATCTATTAAAGACAGTCTGTACAGAAGAATCAAACTATTGAGAAAACATTAATTACCTCGTGCTAATTCTAATTAGATGTAATTACACGTGTTCATGTTTGTTTTTTTTTTCTTATTTTTTTTCTTATTTGTTTTCGTATCTTTCCTCTTTGTACTTCTAATTTGCAGACAAAATTTATATATAATTCTATACATAAAGATTATTTTTGTTTTTACCGATTAAAATTAAAGTTTTATTTCCGTAACTCGTAAAATAATATTTTGTATTAAAATATTACACACATTAATTCTCTCTATATAAAAAAAATATTCCAAAAAATCAAATACTCAAATATAATTACTATATGAGCTGGTTGTATTCAATCTGCAATCCTTGTATAACTCAATCAAATTACATTTTGTATATCAGTGCAAACTTTATTTTAGGGCACCCAACTACAATTGGGTTAGATAACGGCTTTATGGATTTTGAACTCTATAATCCTGTCCAACTATATAATAAAAAATAATTTATTTTATCATGTAAATATTATTCATGTATATTTTAAATAATATGTTACTTTATAATTATTAAAAAATATTGTAAATATTTATTTTGAAATATAAATAATCATTTTAAACTTATTCAATTCAATGAATTAAGTTAAATTAATTCAATTAATTGCATTAGATTGAATTAAATTAATTGGATTATATTAAATTTTTATATAAAAATATAAATCTAACCATTAAATTAAATTAGATCAAAAAATAAATTATGTGTGACGCACATTTAATAATGAAAATGGCAAAACCGGAGCAAATGTGCATAGTCAGGGCAACGTATGAATCCGCTAAGCAGCACACCAGAAAAAAAAAAATCAATTTTTTTTTCTCACTAAACCAGATACAACAACACCACGAAATATAAGGTACTATCAATTTATTAAGGTGGTTTGACCTTAACGAAACCTTTCATAAGATGTATGCATCATTATTTGTACAAGTTTGATAATATGTATAAACAATTTTATTATTTATTTTTATATTTAAAAATAGATATTAATGATAAAAAATACTTTAAATATTATATATATATATATATATATATATATATATATATATATATATATAAATAAACACACACACACACAATAACATAAAAAAAATAAAAAAAAAAAAAAAATATAAAAATAATATATATATATATATATATATATATATATATATATATATATATATAGACACACACACACACACGATATCAGTTATAAAATCTAAAAAATAAATTAAATACTTATTTTGATAATCATAGAAACAGAATGATTTTATAAATTAAAATATTTATTATAAGATTCAAAAAATAAAAACAACAACAATCCATTTAAACAACTATATATTATAAAACTATCTGAAGTTATCAACAAGTTAAAGCAACGATGACTCGAATTAAAATAAACAATCGATTTGAAACAACTATATATTATAAAACAATCTCAAGTTATCAAGAAGTTAAAGTAACAATAAGTTGAATGGTCCATAAAAATAGGGACAAATTGAGCATAAGAAATGGTAACCAACACACGGTTCATTGTCATAATGTGAATAGAATTCCTTTTTGCACCCTTTCATTCAAGAGTTGAAAAAACAAAGTTTCTATTTTTCTTGTTAAACTTGTTTATCAGTAAAAGATTGGCATACATGAAAACCATTGAAATATGCTCTTACATGATAATTTTGATATCATTATAGATAATTAGATTTTCATTCTTTCTTCTTCCTCATTTATCTATTTCAAAGTTTAAATTTTACATTTTTTTAGGATGAAAAAAAATATTTATTAATGTTATCATAGAATTCAATATTTGCTTTTACATTTTTACTATAATTCGTAGTATACTGTACTAATTTATTAATGTTTGAATACTGGAAGTGCTGAAATATTTTATAGTTTTAGTTAACATTTATCATAATCTCTAAATTAGTGACTTGCTCCATTCAAATGTTTATTAATATAAACATAATATGTATTTTAAATTAATCTAGTAAGATATGGTTAAGAACATGAAAGAAGCGTTATTAAGCATTATCTTTAAGAATTTATCAGTAATTACCACACTATATTGTGATTTATACAACTAGAAAGAGCAAAAGAATACATAATAAGAGAAGAATTGTAAATAAAAGTGTATTTAGGAAGAGATAAATACTCATTCGTGGAAGAATCAACCTTGAATCGTATCAGGGAAAAACATATCAAAATATAAAATAAAAAAAAGTTAAATTACACAAAATGCGACCTAGATGCACGGGTAGATCAATAGGAATTTGAAAAGAAGACGGCTTCTTCCTCCACCTCCATACATTCTTCATGCACCTCCTTACATTTTGAATTTCTTAACCCTCCATTTTGAAAAGATAAAAAAAATACCCTTATCAAGAATTATGTATAGGTTTTGAATAGTGAAATAAGGTGCGTGAATGAATAGGTTTTGAATAGTGAAATGAGGTGCGTGAATGAAGTTGTTGTTGTGGTGGTATAGTTTGGCCGCTGTAGGTGGATGGTTAGTCGTGTTTGGTCGTGGTTGTCAGTGATAGAATAGTGATAGTGGTGGCGAGGTGTTAGTGGAAGGTTTTTGTTGGAGATAAGTTTGAGTTGAGTGGTTGTAAGTTTGTATTCCGTATTTTGTAATTCAGAAAATTATCATATTATAGAATCTGAAAATTGTTTTGTTGTTAAAAGTAAAGTTTTAGAGGAAGTACAAAATGAATTTCACAGCACACATTTTTTTATTGTATTTTAGAACCTAAATCGGTATTTTGAAATAGGCTAATCTTGGAAATGAAATTTAATTTTTAGAATAGCTTATTTTAAAAGCTAAATTTCTTTTTTGGAATAGACATTTGAGAAGGTTAAATTACTTTTAATTTCCAAAACAAATTATTTCGAAAGTTAAATTTGCTTTTCGAAAAAAAAAAAAGAGTGAAATTTAACCTTCTAGATTAGGTTATTTTTGACATTATAATTTTTCCTGGATATTTTAGTTAGTTGATCATTATATATTGGTAAATATAGATAATTTTTGCATGTGAAGATGGAAGATTATATTTACATAAGAGATATCCATAAAGTTGATAAATAAACTTTCTTTTGTAACCAAACTTTATTTTTGGACATTCATTCTATAAATGTTAGATTTCTCATATAAATATATAAATGATAGTTATTGTACTTTGATGTTTTATTTTAGGTTTGCATAAATGATTGATAACCCTTTACTCTTGTCAAGATTTTTCATAAATTTCTTGGTAACTCTTATTTCTATGGTGATATTACATAGTTGACTAATTAACTTTCTTGATTCTTTTTAAGTTCTATTATTTTTTAACCAACCTATTATTCAATTTATGCATATTTTATTTTTCTTTTATAGTATTATATATGATTTGAAACAATCATATTTAGGCTATAATAAATTAAAAAATACATTGTACAAGAAAGTATTATTTTGTCTTCTTTTCTTTAAATTCCTTTTCTTTTTCTTTGACTCATTCAGCGGCAACCCATTATTCTCTCCTTAAATTTTTAAACTTCTAAAGTTCTTTATTTTTTATTGAGGTTTCCACCTTCTTAAGAGTAATTGCTTTCCTTCTGGAATGCTAAATCATCTTTAAAATGTTCATACATTTTATGCAAAACACTAAAAAAAGTAAAATCTTATCCTCATCCACAAGCTTCACCTAAAATATTCTTTGAATTGTTTAGAATTTTATTGAAATCTATTAGTTACTCCACCATTATTCTTGACTTTGTCATCCTGAATGAATATAATTGTTGTTTCATATATGTCAGTTAGTCTGATCTCCTATAAAAGAAGAAATGTACCTTATCTAATGGGTTAATTATAGGATATGCTAATCATTAACAAATGGATTCAATAAAACTACCTATCTTAAGCAAAAATTACAAGAGTTGTTGTATTTGAAATCGATTGAGGAAGATGCAAACATTAAGGATTAGATAATATTAGTTAAAATTTGGAGGATAACAAAACAACTTTGATTAAGGCTTATAAAACACATCTTTCATTGTAAACAAAGGAACTCAATTTTGAATGCTCTAATTGGAGGTCATTTAAGTTTTGAATTGAAGACTTAGACATATACAATGACTTAAATTTCTTCCACTTCTTGAATAACTTCTTTCAATTCTTCTCACCAAGACACAAATTTTGATGCTTATAACCTTATTGATCATGTCAACCTTTTTCTCTCAAGATATAAACACTAGTATGTTTGTCTCACCCTTTATTTACATCACATCCTTATTATGTCAAAATTGTCTTGATCTTGATTCTCATAATCCAAAGTTATTCTCTCTTAAAAACATTTTTTTTTATATATCTTCAACTTCTTAACTTTTCTTTTCTTATTCTTCCAAACGACATCAATAATTAAGTTTTTAACAATAATAAACAGGAAAATACAATAATAACAATTAAAAAAAATATTTTACTAATACTAGAAAATTCTATACACAAAGTCTAACAAGTTGGAAGTGTACAATCTACACTAATAATGATGTCTGTATATAGAGCTCAAACTAAAAGAATAACATAAAACCATTAAGATAATTAAATCTAATATTTAACCATTTGATTGATCTTTTCTTTAGGAGAGTTTGAACAGTACATCCCGGTCCTTTGACAATCTAGTTCATACAACACATGCTGAATAACATTGTTCGAACCGAATTAGGCGCACACACCATTTTTCAAACGGTAAAACGTACATCTGGGGATTATGGACGTTCAATCAGTGAAGTAGAGAGTTAAAAATCTATACGATGCTCAGTATCTTGCATCCTCTGGACCATGCTTACCACGTGATCTCCTCAAAATCCCATGCTCACAAATTTCTCAATCGGTTCGTTGTAGGGATGAATATGAATAAAATGTGGCTGGCTAGACCTCTCAGTCATAGCACTAGCTGGAGGACATCCACCTTGAGTAGTATGAGAAGGTTGTTGTGATGGATAATATGCTCATGCACTCTCACCATCATACACCATACAGGAAAAATATCATTACTAGTTCTTCTTGGATCTCTTCTCATTCGACTGTGAATGGCATGAGGAAGATGATTTTTTACGAACAAGTTGAAGCTTGACTAATTCTTTTTAGTCTCATCCAGCTCTTCATTGTCTCTAAAAATTTGCACAACACAAGAAAATAAATACATGTCAAATTATGTCTACTCTCAAAGAATATGTAGCCAACAAAAAACTGAACAGCTTCATGCAACATGTTAGCGATGTTCATAAAGGACTACTCTAAGCTCAATTTTATAATTAGTATACTTCGACATTGCAAATTATATCAATTAAACATAGAACTTACTTCCTGAAGGTGTTTGTCAAGAGATTTGAGTTTTGAATCCACCTCTTCATGATCATTATATTTAAATCAGACCGTATTGCTTATTGATTTTGAAAGAAAATAATCTATTTTCTCCTTTTATTATAATAATCAGTTTATATACAACAAATACAAAAATATAATTAGACTATAATTAAGCAAATTTGACAACCTAATTATATGCTAACAGATTTGTCAAAATTGTAGCAGTATAATTCCAACTTAGATAGCCTTGAACTGATTTCCTCAAGAAACCGCATGAGGTTGTGAGTTTATGTTTTCATTCTGTTCTTGCCATCATGCATGAAAATCCAGCTAAAAGGTAGAATTTGCAGACTTGAGATCCATAATCACTTGACATGCATAAAGAGTACATGAGATCCATTGTGATTACAAGTACAAAAACCCATCTAAGAAATGTTCAGCTTGATAATGGTCAAAACCACTTAGAATAAAGCAAGCAAAAACGCATCTAAGTGACTTTCTTTTAACCTACTTAAAATGAAACAACCGAAATTAACCTTGAAGCAGCAAGTGAAAGAAGCTTCTAAAAGCCCCAAAGAAAAATAAATAAAGCAACGAAAATAATTCGTCCACCTGTCATCACAACATATTGCCAAAAATGAAAACTTTCCCAAACACTGGACATTTGTTCATAGCCAGTGTTGGGTTGGACATGTTTGGGAGATTTGGTAAGGGCAATTGCTTCCTGCACCCCTCATTTGCCTCCTGTATCCTATCTTATTTTTTTAAAATACCAGAATTACTCTTGGAGATATAAAAATGGCTTTTGTAATTTGTATTCCGAAATAAATATTAGAGGTGTAAAAATACTTTCAGATTTAGTTTTCTGGAATGAATTTTGGAGGTGCCAGTAGTTTTAGCAAACATTTTCCAAAATGTAAAATTGACTTTTAAAAGCTTTTTTCAAAAAACGTTTTTTGAACACCAAATTTACATTTCGAAAAATATTTTCCAAAAACTAAATTTGACTTCTGAAAAATATTATCCAAAAGCTAAATTTGACTTTCTAAAAATCTTTTTCGAAAGTCATTTCTCGCACCCTTAATTAGTTTCGGATTTTGTTTTTCGAAAGGAAATCAATTTTCGCAAATAACTTAAATGAAATCTGTACCTACCCATACAAAATCAATCAAAACACACTCATCTTCACTCACCCACAACACCGCTTGCCAAAGAAGTCTGCGTCACACCATCACAGACCACGATAACGCTGAACTCTGAACCTTACCCACGACACCAATTCCTTCCTTTCAATAATATGTCAAGGGTAAGAATAACATTTTAAAAAGGTGATAGATGCAGGAAGCAAATGTAGGAGTGCAGAAAGCAATTGTCTTTGCCAAGTAATTGAAGATTTAGATCCAACTAATTAGGAATAATGAATTAAGAAACCTGGTGCTACCTCCACCTTAAAATATTTAAGCAATGGTTATTATAAGTATGAATTAGCTATCCGTAGAATTGATGGTTGGACAAAACAATAGTGATGTATTAACACGTAATTAAAAATATTTTAAATATATATATATATATATAACTTTGATATCAAGCATAATCATCCCAATTATAACACAAATAAATAATTTATTATTTTAAATATAAAGACATAAAATATATAAAAAGAGTTTTTACAATTAAATTCTAAACCCTGAAAATAGGTTACATCATTTATTGCTTTTGGCCTAAAGACGAAGTTACATCTTTCAGAATAAATATTAATATCCGATTGATATTTCATTAAATCAAAGTGGCAGCTTTTGTAGAACCAGTAACAAAACCCTTTCATGTTATGATAAGAAAAACATATTAATTATATCACTTCAGTAGGAATTTCTTTTTCGCATGATATAATAAATCTAATAATCCAATTCCAACCCATCCAAAATTTTTAAACTTTAGTAAAAATAAATAAAAAATTTCCATGCTCGACCCTAACATATGTTTTTCAACTATTCAACAATGTAAAATTCTTTATGCATAAAAACAAAAGCGTAAAATTAATTACAATCAAAGACGAGTTTAACGCGATGCATATATATCCTTAAAAAAGTGACGTAAATAATAAACATAAGACAGATATTATTTAAACAAACACATCACCTTTTAGCGAGCATGAAACTTCAATTATTTTGAAAGCTTTAAAAATATTAAGAAGCGATTAGAACAAACAACCAGCCATAACACTGCTAAAATAGCGTACAAACAAAAACAAACGTGATACCCGAGTTTTCCAAATGAACACTGTAACAAAAAAAACTTGTAACAAAAAGAAAACGGGAGAGGAACACAAGAAGTTGGTAGGAAAAGGGCAAATAAGTAAGTTCGAGAAAAAAATCAGAGAAAGGTATGTTCTATTTTAATATAATAATAGTATATAGAGGTTTATAATATTTTAGGTGTATGTTCTATTTTATTATACAATTATTACATAATTTTAGTTTTCATTTATTTATTACCTACACTATTTTATTAATTTTCAAATAATAATTGAGTGTGCTTGATTACCACCACAACCACCTTCGAGACTTCCAATATATATATATATATATATATATATATACACGTCGAACCTTCTCCTGAGAAACCAAAACTCCATTTTTTTTTTCTCTCTTTCTCCACTCTACATTTTCCCTAAATTTTCGTCTTCATTTTTCCCCTTCCATACCCAACACTCTCCATGAAGAAGTCCAGCCTCCTGGTCGCCGCCGCCGCTGCATCCGCCACCGCTGTCTCACTTTCCTTCTCCTCCCATCAGGTTCCGAAAACGTTTCGCCATTTTCAATGCCCAAAATAAAAATGAATTATTATTTTGTGAATAAAGGTAATTTTCTGAGTTTGGCGGTTTTTTTTTCCAGGATGAGAGGAGAATCTGCGAGAACACTTGGTCGCAGAAATCTACTTTAACGGAGACGTTCGCTCCAAAATTTGATGGCTTGCGTTTTATTGAAACCCTAGTCACTGCACATAGATGAGATTATGATTTTCAATTTGCTTGTTACACATTCGTTTCCTTCGTCTTTTTTGTGAACAATTTTTCTGAGGTTTCTTTTTGTATCCTATTAGGAAAATTGAGAGATTTTTTTGTAATATTTCGGGATTATTATTATTATTATTATTATTATTATTATTATTATTATTATTATTATTATTATTATATGGTATTTCTCTTCAGACTTTCTGGAAATAAAAAAATAATTTTTGATGTTATTTGTTTAGCTTCATGTTTTGGACTTTACAGGAGGGAATACATATTGGAATATTGGTGTAGGCATAGTCTTGTTTTAAACATATTCAAGTTTAAGATTTGGTAGGAAAATTGTGAGATTTGAAAATTGTGATGTGATTGGTGGGTGGTGTTATCTTTGTTGGGGACTATAATATTTGCAACTTGTGTGGTCGAGGATATTAAATAATGTTTCAGCATTGTTCTCAAACTTTCTGAATATAAATTAAGAATGAAAAAACTATTATTCGAATTCATTCTTATGTGATGGAAGAACACTTACTAAATAATTACGAGTAATATAGAATCAAATATTACTTATTTAAATTAAATACGAAAATATAATCAAATGTCAAAATTGAATAAAAAAGGAAAATAGAAATTGCATCCGTTCGTTTTCGTATTATTTTAAAAACATGAGAATGAGAACGAAATATAAATTTTATATTCATCACACATGAATACAAAAATAGATATAATATTTTCTTCTATTTATTAAATATAAACTTTTTCTTCTAAAATAGAAAGAAGTTATAATCAAACTTGCAGCACCCCGTTTCACCTGAATCTGGACACTGCTGAATCTGAAGGTGCCATGATATTAAATAATCTAGAAATGATGTTAGGTTGTGGTTGCTTGAGTCGATGAAAAATGAAGAAACCAAAAAGAAAGAAAGTGTTTTGTAAGGGGGAAGGTGGAAGCAAAGTGGAATGTTATGCTCCACTGTTGTCACAACCAACTTTTATAATTTGAACTGTGTCAAAATATTATCTTATCAATTCCAATTCAACTTTCAAAATGCCAATTCTCCACTACCAAAAAGCATCAATTTTCAAATAGATTAGTTTTGAAGCTTTCTTACATAATCAAACATTTAACATCAGTAAAAAAAATATTTTTCATTACGTTGAAATATATATAATTTTATTATTTCTATTGTTGTTACGATAATCACAAAATTAACCGCTTTCTTTGACTTTTATATTGCAAACAAACAATTATTATTGTTACTAACAAAATAAAGAATATATAATTTTATTATTTATATAAATAAATAATTTAAAAAATATACATTCTCTTTAAATATTAAATAAAACGGTGTAGATTACTCTTATGTATAAATAAAATTATGCGAGTACAGATGTCAATATTTTGCGTAATAGAGACACATTATTCGGTTTCCGATCTGTTTTCTTCTCTTCCGTTCTCTTTGTACTGTTACAGTTTATTACACGGAGAGAGAAAATCTAGAGCGAGAGAGAGAAAACGATGAAGATCACAGCGTTGTTGGTGCTTAAATGCACAGGTGAAGGTTCCGATCCCGTGATTCTCGCGAACGCTTCCGACGTTAGCCACTTCGGCTATTTCCAACGCCACAGCGTCAAGGAGTTCATCGTCTTTGTCGGTCGAACCGTCGCCAAACGCACCCCTCAAGGCCAACGCCAATCCGTACAACACGAAGGTTCTTTTCCCTTAGATTCCGTTTCTTAGGGTTTCTTGCTTTTCCCACCTTCTTCTTTACCGACACCGCGTTTCGGTTGTTGCGCTGTCGTTTTTGTTGATCCGGATTCCGTCTATCATCATTTCCCCTCTTTGCTCCTTTTTAGAATAATAGAAATCCTATTTTTTTTATAGAATATAACCATGTTCTTTGATCTGCGGTGATTTCTTTGATTTTCTGGAGGGTTCGATTTTTGTTTTTTGTCCAATTGTGGATGATTGAAAACGTTTATTCTATTTTATTTTATTTTATTTTTTTGATTGCAGAGTATAAGGTGCACACCTACAACAGAAATGGTCTTTGCGCGTTGGGATTTATGGATGATCATTATCCGATTCGAAGTGCCTTTTCTCTTCTAAACCAGGTGAGAATCAGAGCACCGTGTCTCGGTTCAGTGTTATGTTGTATTTACGGATTGTTGCTGCTTCCTTTGTTAGGATGAGACATGATAACTGTGCTGAGGATGTTATAATTGTGTAAGGGATTTTGTGTTTTATTTATTTAATTTGTGGAGATTCTCCAGGAAGAGCTTACTGTAACTGTAAAAATGCAGGTGATAGATGAATATCAAAAAGCTTTTGGTGAGTCATGGAGAACTGTACAGGAAGACAGTACTCAACCTTGGCCCTATTTGAATGAGGCTCTGACAAAATTCCAGGCATGTAAAAGGAGTTTTTATTTTTTGTTTATTTTTTTTTTCAGTGTAAGATTGTTACATTTTGCTAACCTTTATACAGAATTACTTATGCCTCAACCCCCCTTTTATCTGTTCCTGTCAAATCATCAGGATCCAGCAGAGGCTGACAAGTTGTTGAAAATCCAGAGGGAGTTAGATGAAACAAAAATCATCCTTGTAAGCATACATTGTTTTATATTTTTTCCAAACAGTATACTGATTCCCTGCGTCTTTTGCTTTCCAATGTTACTTGAGATATTTTGTCATGTAGTGTTCTATTTTAAACATGATATTTATATGTTTGTAATTTTTGTTTGAAATTCGTTTGATAATTTGGCGTTGGTTCCCAAATACTTTTAGCTTTAGATTACAATACCAGCAGCATTCGAGTTAAGCATCATTTTAATGAACCCAAATGCAACGAAGTAATGGGAATTTGTCCCTTTATAGCATTGTGGTATGATACTCTCGATATTGCATTATGTCTGTCTGTGAGTCATCAATAATTTAGTTGCTATTAGTTTATTTCTTCCAGGTTTGTTGCTGTTTCTTATTGATTTGCATTTACTTGGTTATGTTACAATAAATGGGTAGTCGAGAATTGGGCATTCTAGTTGGGTTGAGGGGTTTTGTTAATTTCTTCCTACACAATAGGCGTTTTTAGATTCTGTGGTTTTCTGGCGTGTAGGTTTGTTTCACCGTATGATTTCTTTCTGTTTATGAACAGCATAAGACCATTGATAGTGTGCTGGCTAGAGGGGAGAAGCTGGATAGTTTAGTTGAGAAGAGTTCTGATCTGAGTACCGCATCCCAGGTACATCTAAACAACTTCTGTTATACAACTTTGCATTTGGGACTAGTACAGCAATGCTACATACAGTCAGGCATCTATTATTGTCTGACATTTTTTTCTCTGGTCTATATGGTTATGGTCAAAATTGAGCATGTGTGCATGATGAATGTATTATGTAGCTTTGTGATTAATCTCTTTGCTTGCTGCAAAACTTTTAGATATGCTTTTTCATTGGACGATCATACAAAATGCATTAATATGGATCATGTGTGATAAACAACATGTCAATTTGGGACTTTGTTTTATACAATACACTGTACACATCCACGTTTTTGGCTTTTGGAGTCTATGTACATTAGAATGTGCTTTGGTTAGGGTGAGAATACAGGCCAACCCAGTTTGTTTTGGCCAGCCAAAAAAGGGGCCGAAGTGGGCTGATCTTCGCCTGGGCCATCCCACATAACTGCAGGCTGGCACGGGCTTGTGAAAAAAAACAATTAGAAAAAAACTTCAACAAGGTCATTGACAACTTTTTCTTCCCAAATCCAAATCTTTAGAATGATGTTAAAACAGTCAAAGGAAAAATTTTAAAAATAAGGATTTCATATTTATTGCAAGTAAATAAAAATACATAGTGAGAAAAAAAGAAGTATAATACAAAATAAAATGTAGACCTATAAGTATATGAGTGTGAAAGTTCGAATCATTCATAATTGATTACAGTACAACTTGATCGCTGAACTCACCCACGAATTGATAAATCTTTTCGTGTAATCAATTATCAACTATCAACAAAAGATGTACTAAGATGTCCTACTATTGTATGAAATAGTGAATGTAAATATTTAGTCATATTCTATACAAACAATTTTATAGGTCTATGGATGGTTAAAAAACCTATTGAGTTATGCTGGACATGCCTATACGAGTTAGTGGGTTGACATGTCCAACCTGCTCTGCATTCTTGTTGCAAACTGACGGTTGCTGCTAATAAGATTATTGGCAAGGTTATGGTGTTCTAAATATTTCTTAGGATGTGCATTTTTGTCTTAAAACACTATTGTCACGCCTGCCTAATGAAGATTGAGTGGCGTGTTTTTACCATTCTATAGAGGGGATACGTTTTATTTAATCCTTTTTGGTGTTATTTTTTATTAGGCTTTTGTATCGTTTACAAATTAAAAAAATCATTATTTGATGAAAATACAAATTAACCGTACAACCTCTACCAAAAAATAATTTTATACCATCTTCACACAAAAGCAACTACTACTTTCAATAATTTAGAAGGGAACATGATTTTTTCACACTATCAAATATTTTAATCTCACCGCACAATCCTTTTGAAGCCACTCTTACTAAGTTATCCGTTTTTTTGTTTTTTAATGATATTATTTTAGCATAATAAAATTGTGGGAACTTGTGTCGCTAGTGTGTGTATTAGAAGGAAGAGTAGGCTCTTGGTGAGGCTGTGTTTTTTTCTTTTACTTTTATAATCAATATCTTTTTATTGTAACTAAGGTTCTGCTAGGATAAAATTTTCACAAGTGCTGGTTGAGCTAGAAAATAAGAAAAATAAAATAAGCTTCTTCACAAACTAAAGTTTAGCTTATGCAAAAGTAAAAAAAATATTATATTTTGGGACCGAAGAGTTTGTGCATCTTAATTTATGAATAAACTAATTTATTTAATTGAGAGACTTATTTCTTTTTTCATTTTTTTAATTTTTTTCTCTTGAAAGCACATATGGAGAAGTTCATCCAGACCCTAAGTCAGCACAATCTCGAGATGAACTTTTATTTCTTCACTTGTTCTTTTTGTATAATTTTACAGTCTATTTTTGATATATTTTTTCCTCATTCTTTTTTGGCTCTAGGAAACTGCACAAAATTGAAATACAAAAGGTTCTTTAATCGTTTTTTCCTTTTTCGCCTTTGTTTCAATCATTTCTTGCAAAGAGTATATATACTTTATAAAGTAGTAAACTTATAAGGCTGGGATTATTTATGCTTGTAATGATTTCAATCTTTGCTTTTTGGTTATTTATTTCATATTTAATTATTGAATGAAACACCATTTTGGTGCCTTAAAATATTTGAGATGTTACATTGGTTTCTGAAAGAGAGAAAAATGGCCATTTTAATCCTTTGAATATTAAGATATCGATTAATTTAATTTCAGAATCTTAGTTGATGTAAAGGTGGTGTTTTTTGGTCTTAATATGAATATGTTAGCTTTGTGGTTGTTTCCTGGGCATGGAATATGATTTGTTTATGCACTATGTTTGGTTGTTTCCTTGGAAGATAACTGTGTTAATCATCAATGCATAATTTTTTCCTCTAGTTAGTTTTACTGACTCAAAATCTGATGTTGGCGTTTGAAACAGATGTTCTACAAACAAGCCAAGAAAACCAATCAGTGTTGTACTATGTTGTAGGCTTTGACCATCAGTGTGCAGCGAGCTCACGTGAATCCTGTTCCGGCATGGAGACTGTTGGATAGGAGAAAATAGCTTCATATGTCTATCAATTTACATTGTTTGGTTGGTGAAATTATGATGTGATTTACCTGATCTATATATATTGTCTTACCGTGTGACAAATTCAAATACCCATTTACCTTGTTGTGATGTTTACTATGATAATTTATAGTATGCATAAGTTATTGTTTTGGTGGAGTCATTCCATGTTAATTTGTTGTTGGATACTGACATCCTCATGTACACTCATTCATGTTTTTTTTTTTCTTGACCTTGGAGTGGTTTTTGCCATCCTGTGCAAACAACAAAATGCTACATGTAATTAATCGAAATTTACATTTAGTGATGTGACACCCTCGACCTTAAATTTTCCAACATTCGACCGTATCTTTAATACATTTTATATAAATGAGTGCTCGAATAATATGTCGTTTTGTATTTTTATTTTTTTTTTATTAAAATTTCTAATTTTGTTTAGAATAGGAATCAATTTAGAAGCAGAAGATATAATATTCAATGAATTATTTGCATGAACAATTTAATTTAGAAATTTATCCATTGGTATCTCAATCCTTCGGAGGTCAGATTGAGTATTGATTGGTTATTTAATGGTTTGCTTTTAATTGCTTTAGCATATAAAATGATCTTGCCTTTGTTAAGAGAGAAATGGATATTAACTTCACACTCATCTTTATTTCTCTCCTTACATTTTTTTTAAAAATATTTTTCTTAGCTAAAATTGAGTTGATAAGTATCATTAAATGAATTTAAAGTAACTAAAACTAAAACTTATTTATATTTAAGAAAATATTTTTTTTTCTCAAAATTAAAACAGTGGTAGTATTTTTATGTAAGAAATACTTTCTACTTATTTTTTAAATAGATATTCGCTGACACTTTCTATTTTCGGTTTATATACCTTTTCAATTTTCATTTGAAACCCTTAGTAAGGAACATAATCTTGACTCATTCATGAAGCAACCAGCGCCACGACATTTTGGTGGGCGATAAAGAAAATTATTATAGAAACAACACTTGTGCCTACAAGGAACGAATCATTGGTTTAGGAAATATAGAAATTAATAAATAATGATCAGTATTTAATAAAATAATGTTGACAAGATGATTATTTTAATGATATATTGCTACATTCCAAAGTTTAGAATTTAGTTGGAAAACATCTAACAGCCTTAAATTATGTATAAAGGCAGAAATAAATTTTGAAAGACACTTCATTTTATTTAGTAAATTTTGTTTAGGAAAAGATGTTTTCGTGTACACTCCTCATTGTTATACCATTCCGATATTTATTAAAATAATAATAACTTTTATTAGTAATTATTGATTTATTCGCATTATTTTTGTGTGTGTGGGAAATGAAATCTTTTGTAAGACACAAACGAAAAAAAATAAATAAATAAAAACAAACATATCAATGAAAAAGAATATAGGAAGAAGAAGAACAAATCAATGGAAAAGAATATAGAAAGAAGAGAACTACAAAAGCGGACCATTTCTTTTTACACCCACACACCTATACTTGTTTAGAATAATGTAAAGATGAAAGAGTGAAAGTATATATAATTTTTTCGCTTCTCACAATATTTCCATTGATTTATAACAATATGTATTTGAAATAGGTAGCAATATCAACCTGAGTATTTTACATTGTTTTTTGATAGAACTTCCTAACATATAATGAAAATGCATGCAAAGTTTGTCGACTGAGTCAAAGTTTTTTAATTTAGAAAATCTTGGATATGTTTTTATTTTATTTGTTTCACTTATTTTCCTGTTTTCTTACTAGGAGTAAATTGTTAGACATGACATACTTGACTATTTTTTAGGAATTCAATTATAGAATTAAGTTTATAAATTTGGCTTTTTTTCTTCTATAAATAATACGAATAACTCAGATCTACTTTTTAATTAACAATTGATATCAAGTGTTAAAGCTTATTGTAGCAAGAATCAACAGACTTCAATCATGGTTACAAATGGTAATTTTGTGTAATTTGCAATTCTAAAATTAAATGAGCATTATGATAATTGAGCAATACTAATTGAGAACTTCTTAAAGTTGAAAGAATATTGAAATCTTATAAAAGTAAAAGATTATTTATTTCAAGTAATTGATCGAATTGTGTTTGAAACAATATTGAAAAAGGAGACGTCGAAAGAGATATGGAATTCTTTAAAATAAAAATACAGGACACTATTAGAGTAAAGTGAGCACAACTTCAAGCCCTCCAATGTGAATGGGAGATTCTGCAGATGAAAAACGGAGAATCAATTAATGAATATTTTGCTTGAACTCTCATAGTTGCAAATAAGATGAGGATGTATAGTGAATAGGTATCTAATCTTAATCTCATTGAAAATATTCTCCGCACAATGACCTCAAGGTACAATTATGTAGTGTGCTCTATTGAAGAATCATATGATTTGGACACCATGACTATAGATGAACTTCAAAGCAGCTTGTTAGTTCATGAGCAGCGGATGAATGGTCACAATGTGCAAGACCAGCAAGTGTTAAAAGTTACACAAGATGAGATAGGTGCTAAACATGGACATGGAAGAGGAGTTTTTTGAGGTGGAGTTGTACAAGAAAGAGATAGAGGTAGAGGACGCAGACAAGTGGACAAAACGACAATAGAGTGTTATCACTACCATAATTTTGGACACTTTGAATATGAATGTCAGAAGAAATCGCAAGACAGTAAAGCAAATTATGTTGAGTGAAATGAGGAAGCGATGTTACTTATGGCACAACTTTCATCAGAACAAAAATAAAATTCAAAAGACATGTGGTTTATTGACTCAAGTTGTAGTAATCACATGACATGTAGAAAAGATTGGTTTTCTTTCTTTGATATTTCTTTTTCTGATGAAGTGAAAGTAGGAAATAATTATTCTCTAAAGGTGGCTGGGAAGGGTACTGTTAGACCTTTAATGAAGTTGTGCATTTTGTTAGTGATGTTTTCTTTGTGTCTAAACTGAAAAATAATTTATTCAGCATGCGACAACTTCAAGAGAAAGGATTGATTGTTAACATGAAGCAAAATAAGTGCACAGTGTTTCGAGAAAAGGGGGTTAATTTTTAAACTTCTATGACTACTAATCATATGTTTGTTGTCTACGTTAAATCTGGAGTTTCTCAACCTTGTTTTTAGGTTAGTTCAGTACCACTCGCAGAAGTTTGTCACTCTGGTTATGGGCATTTGAGCTATAGTGGGTTGAAAATTATTGGAGTTTAATATGATGAAAGGAATTCCCTCTTTTAAGTCATTGACCCATCTTTGTGAACATTGTCTCAAAAGAAAACATTAAAGAGACCCTTTCACATGACAAAGTAATTAGCGTGTTTCTCAACTCTTATAGTTAATTCACTCTGACATTTGTGGTCCTATTAGTCCTACTTCAAATGGAAATAAAAGGTACATATTCACTTTTATTGATGATTTGAGCAAAGAAGTTTGGGTATACTTTTATTGATGATTCGAGCAAAGAAGTTTGGGTATATTTTCTTTTTGTTAAAAGTGAAACGTTTGATGCATCTAAGAAGTTTAAAACACCATTTGAAAAATAAGTTGGTATTCCTATTTAAATGTTACATACTGACAGAGGGAGAGAGTACCTACCCAAGGAGTTTATTAAATTTTGTAATGGACAAGGCATTCGAAGACAACTCACAACTTCATATACACCACAATAGAATGGTGTGACGAAAAGAAAAAATCAAACTATCATCAATATGGTTCAAAGTGTCTTGGGAGAAAAAGGAGTTCCTAAAGCATTTTGGCAAGATGTTGTAATGTGGACAATGCATGTTCTGAACAGAAGTCTCACTCTTGTTGTAAAAGATATCACACTTGAAGAGGCATGGAATGGAATCAAGCCGTCTGTTGCTTACTTAAGGACATTTGGCTGTATTGGATATGTTTATGTACATAACCAGAAAGGGAGCAAACTTGATAACAAAAGCACTAAATATGTGTTGTTGGGTGTAAGCGAGGAATTTAAGGCTTACAAAATTTATGATCCCATCAAGAAGAAAATTTTGATTACTAGAGATGTTAAATTTCAGGAAGATGCTGCCTGGAATTGGACTGAAGCAAAAACCAGTAACATACTTGATACAAGTGAGTTAAACTCTTTGGGAGAGCATTCCTAAGCAACTAAGGAGAAAACTCAACATGATGCAACTATGATTTCTACTGCAGCAACACCAAACCCATCCTCAACTGTGCCTGAGTTTTCTGTTTCAACAGCTTTCTAACCTTCGGTTTCAAGGGAGAACTAGAAGAGCCCTAACATGATGAGAGATTATGTCACAGGTGATGCTCTAACTGAGGAAGATGCCATGAATTTTTCCATGTTTGCAGGTGCAGATCCAAT
>Ga0099824_1000975_pt1 | contig 38341 bp, 13 predicted proteins | sample SiratrowhiteBW_FD_76837 | JGI IMG/M metagenome (GOLD analysis project Ga0099824, IMG submission 76837) | Root nodule microbial communities of legume samples collected from California, USA - Siratro white BW | ecosystem: Host-associated > Plants > Roots > Nodule | place: USA: California... | reverse complement strand
AATTTTTTTTTTTTTTTTGAAAATTATATATTTCGGAAAATTCAAAAAGGTTTTTCCAGAGCATTTCTAGAATAGATAATCCCAAGGTAAAATGCCATTTTAAAACTTATAGGATTGCAGTTTGAAATTTTGGGGTAGAAGAAGAAAAAACCTTGTTTCGTTCCCTACTTCATCGTGGGCTTGATTGTTCGATTGTGGGCCAGGGAAATCAAGAAGTCATTGGAGGCCTGGATATAAACACAAAGACGAAGTCTTCCTCCACTCCCGTACTTTCTTCCTGCACCTCATACAAAATTTTAATTTTAAAACTAATCTCGTGGAAATCACGAAAATGTCCTTATTCTATTAAAAAATGTTAACTGGATGCTATTTTGGAAGGCGTCATCTGGTGTGTAAGTTGTAAATCGAACGCCTCTCTCATCCGGTTATCAAAGAAAATAAATTTGCAAACTGGATAGGTAGTGGGTGGGTGGACTTCATCCGGTTTGCAAACGTTTGAATCGTATGAGGGTGTCATCCGGTTCACAAATTTACAAACTGGATGAGGTATACCCAATGCCCATCCCGTTTACAAAAATTTGTTAATGTTTTAATGTTTTGTTTATAAAAATTTATTAATGTTTTAATGTTTTGTTTACAAAAAATTGTTAATGTTTTAATGTTTTATGAACCGGACTGGTGGCCTCTAGTTCACATTTTAATTTTTTGTTTTTTTTTTATGAGTTGTTGGAATGTAGCAGGAAATGTAAGAGATGAGACTTTTTTTTTTTTGCTATTCATTTGCCTTAATTAAATTCATTTAATTTTATTTTAATTGAATTTGAAATGAAACCCAAAAAGTGAACAAGCCAAACAAAAGACTCTTAGTAGAGGAGACTTTTTTTGGCCCTTCATTGTCTCAATTAAATTAATTTAGTTTTATTAATTTAGTTTTATTTTAATTGAATTTGAAATGAAACCCAATGAGGAGGAGTGAATGTGCAAAACAAATAGACTAGTGAAATGCAGCAGAAGGATTCTTCATTTAGAATGGGTTAGAAATTAGAATGAGGAGTAAACATACAGAGGGCAAAACAAGAGACTTTTCATTTTTTTCTACTTTTGAGTACATTAATTTTAACTGGGTGGTGGGTGGTGATAGGTACAACACATATAACAAAGTCACAATTCAATTACATTAAGTTTCAAAAAAATTAGGTAGAGAAAAAGGTGAACAGTTTAATAGTAGACAAAGTTACATTTTTTTCACCATATATAATAGTGGACAAAGTTACATTTTTCTCACCATATATATCAGAGTGCACAAAGTTACTCTTACTTTAAAAAAAATAAAATTGTGTATCAGATGAGTCTGATTGTCATTTGCAAAAAAAACAAAAATGACAACCGGATGACACCCCCATCCTATTCACATTTGAAAAAAAATGTAAACTGAATGAGCATGTCATCTGGTTGTCATTTTGTTTTGCAAATGACAATCTGGATTGGGGATGTCATGGGGTTGTCATATTTAAAAAACTTTCTGTTTGTCATTGACAGTCCCTCGACCACCAAATCAAATAATTGCTATCCAAAAAACTTTCCTTTTACCATTGACAGTCCCTCAACCACCAAATTAAATAATTGCTAATAAACATAAACGACTTGTAGTTTGAAGGTTTAATTGAAGATTTGGAATAAAGGAACGAATGTTTGAAGGTTTAATTGAAGATTTGGAATAGAATGTTTGAAGGTTTAATTGAAGATTTGGAATAAAGGAACGAATGTTTGAAGGAGGTTTAATTGAAGATTTGGAATAAAGGAACCAACTGAAGATTTGGAATAAAGGAACCAACAGACCAACTGTGAACTAGATATAAGGGTGAAGGGGGTGGAGGATATTTTTATCTTTGCACTTTACACATTGTTTCCTACACTTAACAAATTCTCAATATGCCAACAATCTCCTAATTACTTTTATTTTAAAATTAATTTATTAAATGATTTTTGTTCTCTCATACTGAGTAGTCACCTACACAAATAAGTACAATCAAATAAAAAGTTATTAACTTCTCTCATAAATATTAACAATTTTTTTTTATAAATAATAAAAAAATATAATAAATATTAAGAAATATCTATATTTTTTTCAAACAATATTGAATTAGTTATCATAAAATTAAATATTTAAAAATAATGTGTTAAACTGAATTTGTTAAATTGTTGTAAATATCTTAACAACATCCAATATCATTTTTATTATTATTAAAAAAAATATGAGAGAAATGTTTATGTAAATGTGAAAGAAGAAAAATTATTTAATATATAAAATAATAAGGACATTATTGATATTTTAGAAATTTGTTAAGTGCAGAAAACATTTTATATCATACAAAAAGTAACTACCCAAAACGTATTTCACTCTCTCTTCCGGTTCTCTGAATATCTATTAAATTTAAATACGTTTCTAGTTCTTTAAATTTGATTTTTTTTTTAAGTTTTACAAATTAAAAATGCCATTTTAAAACTTCTAAATTTTAGAAAAAAATTCTTTTATTTAGTTTAGCTAATAGTTTAGATTTGTTGTTCAGGTAACTAAATATATCCATGTTAACAATGATGTGTGATTTTTTTAGGCTTTAAATGTAGAATTGATATTCTTAGTTTGTCAAATTAAAAAATAAAATAAAATCTCTCCGAACTAAAAATTTTACTAATTTTTTATTTTTTTAAATAACCTATTTTATTTTTAAGGTTGACGTTATCAAAATTTTGTCGACTAATAACATGTATTTAATTTAAGAGAAGCAACTTCAACGGTATTTGAATTATTTTTCTTAGTTTTTTAATTATCTCTCCTTGTAATAGTATATTGAGTAATTGTTATTACAATTGCAATAACGTAGTTCTTTCTTATTTTTATTTCCTATTTTCTTTTTAACATTCTTGAACTTTTGATTCAGGTTTTTATTTTAATATTAAAGTATAGCGGTTACGAATAAAATGTATAAGTATAGTTTTTTTTCTTTACAATATTTTGGAGATTTAAAAATATGAAAAATTTATTTTAAAATATTATTCGATAATTTAAATTTTGAAAATTAAAATTTATGATAATGTGTATCTCTGACTATTCATACAATATATAAAAGTTGACATAGATGTTATCGATTATTTTTAAAAAATCATTACTTGATTTTCTTTTGCTAAAAATAAACAAATGAAACAAAAGTTTATCGTTTAATTTTGAGTAAGAGATGTTAATATAAGTCTCAACTTTTCAAATTAAAGATGTGGTATCAATTTTCCTATAATTTATATTATCTATTCATTTTATTTATTTATTTTTCCTATGTGAATGAACATAGAATTTGTTAATTTTTTTTTTAATTTCTGTGATTTCTCAATTGCAAAGGTTATTCGATCTCAATTGTTTATATACGTATGATTTTTTAGATATTAACTAACTGGAACACTTTCAAGGACTCTAACAACACTTTGTGATAGTCGTTAGAAGCAAAAATCATCACCTACCTCCATTGAGTCTCATTGTTATTAGAAAAAGGAAAAAAATAATGGACAAAGTTGTTATTTTCAAAATTTGGGATTCTAAGAAGCAAAAGCCTTTCATCTTCTCAAAAGAATACTCACCTCAACTCTCATATACATAATTTTTTTTCCATGCTTAGATCATTGGAGTAATTTATCATTTAAGATTGTTGCTTTCTACACCTCCATGCGTTCTTCTTGCTCTATGAACCATGCGAAATGTCTGAAATATACTTCTATATGGTTTTGTTAAGAAGACTTTGAATGGAGTGGTCCAACAAAGATTTTGAATTGTATAATAAAAAAATTAAAAAAAAATAGATGTTGTCTTCGTCTTTACATGTTAGAAAAAAAAAAAATCTTAAGTCTCACATTACGCACAAAATTTCTTATTTTTCAACCTCATACAATTTCCATGTCTTTACTCATACTAAGAAATTATTTAATCTTCTACACTGACGAATAAGTATTTCAATAATTTTTGAGATTTGAAAGAAGTTAAAGCACTAATTATAATAACAAATTAACTTGTGATTGGTTCTCTATTTTTTTCCCTCTTTCTTACATATTTCTAACTCTTTTATGACGCATTACTTTGGATAGAAATAAATCGAACTCTATTTAATCAGTGTTAGAAATTTTTTCAATACTTTTTTTTCCGTAAATTTGATAAAAATAATATTTATTTGGTCTTGGGAAAGTGAGGGTAAATATATGTCTTGTGGATGATAATTAACTTAGGAAGCTAAACATACTTTTAGATTGTATGTTACAAATCTTAGAAAATCATTTTCATTGTACAATTTGGAAGTTATATCACTATAAATCAATATTGTACAATATATATTTGTTTTAATCATTAATTATTTAAGCAGAAAGATTTTCAGACTGCTCAATTGGAAAAAAAAAAAAAATAATGGACGATTTGAAGAAACTTAAAATTCAGAACTGTTAAGAAATAAAAGGGTAAAGTTGTCATTTTAAACAATTAGGGTTCTGGAAGCAATAACTTCATCTTGAAGCTTGTAAACATTGATCATAGAATGGGCCAATGGAGCAGCCCAAGTTTGTTATGTTTTATGCTATTTTTTTGCACCCTACGTGCACACATGAGAATGGTAAAGAGACTAAATTGCCGTCACCACCTCTTCTGTCATTACATCTTTGGTGTCACCCTTATTTATGTTTTATGTTATGGATGGATTAAAAAAAGAAAGTGTTCTAAATTATGTAATCCATAAATTATTTATATAAAGAAGTTTTAAATTGTGTTATTTGGATGATAATTTTAGATTATACAATTTAAAAATTAAAATAATTTTAAAATTATGTAATTTAAAAAGGTCACATGTTACAAAATTGATAAATGTTTTTTTTTTAAATGACATGGAAGTTTTTTCACGCAAAATTAATTTTGAGATTACACAATATATAATTTTTTTTCATGAAAAAAAGTCATTTTTTTCATTTTTCATAAATAAGTGAGAATTTTGATATTTATATGGTGCGGAAGCAAATTATGAGTGCAAAAAGAAATTCCCATATTCTATTATCATGTGAATATGTATGAAATTTATCTTTAGTCAATAAATAGTTTCCTCTTAGTTCCCTCTTAAGTTTCCTCTTAGATTGCTTCTTCCTCCACCTCCAAAAGTTCCTTCGGATACTTCCAAATCTTAAGAAAATATCTAAAGTGTCCCTGAATTATTATTGTGAAAACAAAATTGTCCTTCAGAACCCTAAAGTCTTATTATAATCCTTTAATTCACTTTCACTGCTCTGCCGTCACTTCCAATACACCTCCATGTTTGTTGTTACGGTTGTTGATTTGCTTCTGTTGACTACTACAGTTTATATACTTATCAATCATTTGAAGTAAGGATGTTTTATTGAATGTTTCGTGGTTGATTTAGGTGGTTTTTGCGATTTGGGAGTTGTTGGGAGAATCTGAGGAAGGAAATCTCCTCAGTATTTCCCTCTCAGATTCTCCCAACAGGAGTGTTCTGTAGATTTTTGATTTTGTTAACAATGAGTTCTAGAATGGACTGTTTTAGAAATGTCATCCGGATCTGAAAAACAGTTTCGGATGACAATTTCAGTACAGTCAATTCTGTAACTGTTCTACACCCTCAACTACCGCTCCACCGCCCTTCAAAGGCCCTATTGTCAAGAACACAGCTGCAACTGTCTACCTTCAGTACACTTCAGGCACCTTTCTCTCTCACTTTCATTGTTTTAATGTACAAAAAGGTAAAACTGTGTTTGCAAACAGGACAATTTAGGAATTTTCTTAAAATTTGGAGATGCCTGAAGAAGCTTGGGAGGTGCATGAATAAGCAGTCTTCCTCTTACCTAGGATTTGGATCCTAAAAAACAAAACGCACGCGGGCCTGGCCCTTCTCCTCACCCAAAACATACATCCAGTTCGGCATGAAGAGGGGCATTTTGGTACTTGATCTGAGTCACCAACAATAAATATAGACGAAGAGAAAAAGAAATATTCACAAAGAAAAGAAAAGAAGAGAAGAAATATACACGAAGGTTTGGTTCGTCTTTAACCCAGACCAACATCAAAGAAGAACAACCCAAAAGAAGGGAAGGAAGAGAACATATAATAGCAGAGAGAGGAAGCGCCAAGACGGAATACACTGTTACTAATTACCCTATATTTCTCTCGTCACGAACCATACCTTGCGCTCTTCCTTCTTCTAACGCTCCAAATTCAAACTACAGCTACGCTCGTCTCTCCGATCTATCATATTCCTTGTATCTTTCTTTTCTCGGTAATCTTCTCCTCTTCTCTCCTTCTTTTTTTTTTTTTTTTTTTTTTTTTATTTTTCCTTTTTTTTTTTTTTCCCTCTTTCCCCCCCCCCTCCCCCCTTCTTTTTTTTTTTTTTTTTTCTGTTTTTAATTTTCCTTTATATTTTTTCGCCCACTGGCTTCGCGCGGTTCGAATCTTAAAGCGTATTTTTTTTTTCCACGGGAGGTTTCTCGTTCCTTTGCGCGCGCCGATGCGCGAATTATACGCATTTGCTTCGGCTTTGACCCGTTTCGTGATTGTGTGTGGAATTTAGGGTTTTCAATTGGAGCGAGGATTGAATTGAGGCGAAGCATTTGCAGCATGAGCATCGACAGCCCCGGGCCAGGGGACTGCTAGGGTTTCGAGGTTCGTACTCGGAGGGTGAGATTTCATGGGCGATGGAGGCGTCCCGTGCATGCCTTTGCAGTATATTATGGAGAGGTTGCCGAGTTCCGAGAAGACTGTTGTGTGCGGAGGCAAGAGTGGGAATGGCTTCAATTCCAAGTTGTTCAAGTTTGCTGGCAACGAGAGGAGGAAGATGAAGGCGAGAAAGAGTGAATTGGGGTTGGACAGAGTGAGCAAGAGGAGCAGCAATGACGTTGAGAATGGTGGCGAAGTGGAGAAGCAACAAGAGAAGGTGCAGAAGGAGGAAGTTGAGGAGGGTGAATTGGGCACTTTGAAGTGGCCTAGGACTGACCTGGAAAATGGGGAGTTCGTGCCAGAGATGCCGCCGCCACCCCCACCGAGGAGGGGCGAGATTGAGAACGGGGAGATTGTGAGTGAGAAGTGGAAAGGAAGAGAGCTGGAGAAGGGGGAGATTGCTTCTGGGAAATGGAGAAAAGAGGATGTTGAAAGAGGGGAGATAGTTCCTGAGAAGGGTGGTAGGAAAGGGGAAGCTGAGAGAGGTGAATATGGGTCGTGGAGAGGAGTGAATGATGAAATTGAGAAGGGAGAATTCATTCCGGATAGATGGTACAAGGGAGATTATGATAACAGTAGAATCCGCAGGTACCATTCAGGTAGGGACAAAGGGTGGAAAGTTGAACGTGAACGTGAACGTGAAAGTACACCTTCTTCTGGGAGATATACAGGGGATGATTTGTTTAGGAAGAAAGAATTGAATATTCGTGGGAGTCAGCATGCTAAAAGTTCTCCCAGGTGGGAGGGTGGACAACAGCGGAATGTGAGAATCAGTTCCAAGATTGTGGATGACGAGAAGAACGTTCACAGCAATGGTAAGGACCATGCGCGAGATTACACTTCGGGAAGTCGCTTGAAGAGGCCTGGCAATGATACTGACAGCTATGAACGGAAGCATTCTGCTGATTATGCCGGTTTAAAAAGCCGAAGACTTTCTGATGATAGCTGTCGCCAAGTTTATTCGGAAAGCTATTCTCGTCGTTCTGTGGAACGGTCTTACCGAACTAATAGTGCTACAAAATTACCGGCAGATAAATATTCTAGTAGGAATCATGAATCTTCTTTGTCTATTAGACAGGTTTATGACAGGCATGGGCGCAGCCCTGGTCATTCTGAGCGATCCCCACGAGACCGAGGCAGGTACTATGATCATAGAGATCGAACTCCAGTACGACGGTCTCCTTGTGGTCGTGACAGATCTCCCTATAACAGGGAGAAGTCCCCACATGGTCGGGAGAGGTCCCCATATCTGTATAACAGGGAGAAATCCCCCCATGGTCGGGAGAGGTCCCCATATCTGTATAACCGGGAGAAATCCCCCCATGGTAGGGAGAGGTCGCCATACACAAGGAGCTGGGACAGAAGTCGTCAGCATGATCATAAATTGAGAAGTCCTACACGTGCTGAGCAGTCACCGCAGGATCGAAGTCGGCGACATGATCCTAGGGATAGTACCCCAAATTTGTCAGAAGCATCTCCCCTTGATCAGGCTAGGAAAGACAGTCGTCGTGATTCAAGTTGTAAAACCTTACCAAGTGAAAAACATGATTCCCAAAATTGTTGTAAGGATCATGAGGATAAGCGGACTCAGAGGGATTCAAACTGTTCAAGTACGGAATCTCAGAATGAAAAAAGTGTGCAAGATGCCATTAAGTCTGTTGAGAAAGATATCTGCAGTCAACCTTCAAACGAACACCAGAGTTGCAGCCCAACTGTTACCCAAAAAGAATCTCCTCACTCCGAGCCACCTCTTGAGGAGATGGCTTCTATGGAGGAAGATATGGACATTTGTGATACCCCTCCACATGTCCCTGTGGTGACAGATTTGTCATCAGGGAAATGGTATTACCTGGACTATGCTGGTGTAGAAAATGGGCCTGCTAAATTGTGCGACATCAAGGTCCTTGTGGATGAAGGTGTGCTATTGTCAGATCACTTTATCAAGCACCTAGATAGTGATAGGTGGTTAACAGTTGAAAATGCCGCGTCACCTTTGGCACCTCAGAACTTTCCTTCAATTGTGTCTGATAGCATAACTCAACTGGTAAATCCTCCAGAAGCTCCTGGTAATATCTTGTCAGATACACCTGATATTCTTCAATCTGCTTCTGAGAATCACCAGGAAATGCTAACCTCCTCGCCGCCCCCACTAGTGTGCCCTAGTGACACTTTGTGTGCATCTGAACTTATGGAGGACTTCCACATTGATGAAAGAGTTAAAAATCTGTTAGAGAGTTATGATGTCACTCCTGAGATGGAACTTGAGGCAATAAAAGGTATTTTATTCTGTCAATGAATTTTTTTAGAGTTTCTTTAATAAAAAAGTAAGAAAATAAATCTCAAAATTTGTTGTCACTTTCATCCCAACCTTCGTCCTTTCTAATATTATATCATCCTTTTTACCTTTGTTATTATTATCATTTATGCTTGCAGAAGTGTTGCTAATGAATTTTGAAAATGCAAAAGGGGAGGGATCGAGAGACTATGAAGGTACGTAATTGCTTTGTGTTTCTTGTCAGGTTTCATCTTTTTAACTTCACAAATTCTATTAATTCTTGATTGACTATTTTGGAAGCATTATATATTGTGCTATATTCAAATTGTTGGTCCTTTTTTGCAAATTTTCTATTGTTCTGGTTTTCTGGTATTTGCCAATATTGAGGATTTTGTTGTTGGATTTCTCCATTACTGGTGTTTTGTCGTTCTTTTTTTTTTTTGCCGAAGCAGCTTCTTGTTTTCGGTTATGATTGAGCATTGACAAGTGGACCCATTTCCTGATATTGATAATACATGACTGAGAGCTGATAAATATGTGAAACTTGTATGTGCTTAGCATTGGCAGGTGAGCATTGTAATTTGGAGATAATACTGTTCAGTGTTTAAATCCCCATAGGGGCGAGTAGTGGTCTGCTCCAAAAACTTTAGCCAGATAACAGTTATTTTGAAATTTTTATATATTTAACGTAATGTATATTATATGCAAATATATTCACAAAAATGGTAAGCTTAATCCAAATTAATGACATTCATAATTAATAATAACATCGGTGTCTTAACAAAACATACAAATAAATGCCAACAAAACTCAAATACAAGTTCCTATTCTTAAATCATCATACATCATCTTTTAAATTTGTCTTTTTTTATCACATTCACTGGGCGCCTAGGCGGGTTGCACCTAACACAATCTCGCCGAACCCAATTACATTTTTGTGGGTTGGAATTTTTGGTGCACCCTATTTAAATTGAATTGGGTAATATTTTCGGGAGTTTCAAACCTGATAATCATGCGACTAACACACAAACTTGCCCAACCCAATTTCAGTTTTGTGGGTTGGGTTGGAATTTCCCAATTTAAGTTAGATTGGGTAACGGGTTGGTGAGTTTCAAACCTGTGATCATGACCCAACCCAACTACATAATAAGTATATGATAAAATACTATTTGCGTTATAATTTTACTATAAAAAAATTCATGTATTATTATATGAATATTGTTTATTTATGTGATATAAGTATTGTTGTTCCCTTGTAAAATTTAAGAGGCATTGAAAATATTTATTACCTTATAAACATTAAGAAGCATTGAAATATATATTTTTGTGAAGAGATGATAATTTTTTAATAACCCAATTAAATTTAATTGGATTGTGTCAAAAATTGGGTTAAATTTGACTCAACCCGGGTCATTTACAACCATAATTTTTACTACTATTATACTATTACAGCTGTATATTTTGTTTTTTGAAAACGGGAATCCCAAGAATAGCTCCCAAAAACAATTTTAATTTCTCTGTTGAGAGAGCTTTTCTGGAACCAACTAAGTGCTGCTGTGGCCGCTACTCAGTCTGCCATTTGGTCTGTATGGTTGCTACACTAAACCAGTCTTCCGGCAAACCCTGCTGTGGGCAGGGGACTGTTCCACACTACTTTGCCCGTTGTAGTGCGCTATATAAAACCTTGCTTTTGTTTCAAGCAAATACACCTTACTCGTGTCTAAAATCTGAAGAAGTTTTTTAGTGTTCTACAGAACACTTTAGTCATTATTTATAAAATGAGGTCATTTGCATTTCATTTTAGGCTTGGCTCTGTTGCTCTTTTGTTACTTCTCATTGAAAAGAATTTGTGGTAATCCTAGTCGTTTATGATGGCTAGGTATGCTATCATATGTTAGAAATTGATTTGGATGGTTCATAAAACAAAATTTTGCGGTAATCCGATTCAGTCGTTTATAATGGCTAGGTATACTTTTAATGAAAACAAAAATTGTAAACCATCTCAGATTGTGATTTTACATCATATATGGACTTAAAATTATAATTTGTCCATTTTGTTATGCCTACGCACCCTAAACTTGTTTGTGGATTATGCTTATTTTTCATCTAGAAAAATAAAGGGATATTCACTTATGAGTTAGATGTGTCATGACAAAGTATATCTGACTTTTTTCAGGTTTTCCTTGGAGTGTTTCCTGCCTTGGGGAAGATTATGATTCTAGTACCGATTTAACATCTAGAGATTCTGAGTCACAGTTAAGTATTTCATCTGATAAGGATAATGGACTTGGCTTTGGTATTTCTAGTGACTGCTTTTCCACCCGTTGGTCATGTAAAGGTGGTGACTGGAAGAGGAATGATGATGCCCTGGATAGATATTCTAGAAAGAAACTTGTCCTAAATAATGGTTTTTCGCTATGTCAAATGCCGAAGTCTGGATGTGAAGATCCTCGTTGGCCTCAAAAAGATGACTTGTATTTTCCTTCTCAAAGCAAGAGGCTTGATCTTCCTCTGTGGGCTTTCTGTGCTGATGAGCGGGATGAATGCAGTGTTGCAGGCAGGTCAGTTCCAAGTAAGCCTGTTTCTGCGAGAGGAGTGAAAGGCAATGTTCTTTCAGTGGTCAGGATAAATGCATGTGTAGTAAAGGACCAGGGGTCATTGGTCTCTGAGTCACGCCACAAGACACGGGGCAAGGAAAGACATCATTCTAGGTCAAGTCGGCCCTTCTCTGCAACCAGTGATAGCAAGAGATCATCAACTGAACATGATTCTCAGCTAAAAGCTTTTAGTGATCAAGGTTCTTACAAGATCATGGAATTCCTTAATACTCCTAAAGATCATCTCTGTACTATCCATGAGTTGCAATTACATTTGGGTGACTGGTATTATTTTGATGGTTCTGGGCGTGAAAGGGGGCCCTCATCATTTTCAGAGCTACAGTATTTAGTAGATCAAGGTATCATAAAAAGGCATAGCAGTGTGTTCAGGAAAAGTGATAAACTCTGGGTTCCTATTACCTCTGCAACAGAAACATCTGATGGTAGTCTCAGGATTCAACAAGAAAGTAGTACAAATTCAAGTATGTTTAACAGCCTGCATCCTCAGTTTGTTGGTTATACTCGTGGGAAGCTACATGAGCTGGTAATGAAATCATATAAAAGCCGAGAGTTTGCTGCAGCTATAAATGAGGTTTTAGATCCCTGGATCAATGCAAGACAACCGAAGAAAGAAATTGAAAAACAACTATATTGGAAATCAGGTAATGATTAGTCCTTTGATTTTTAATTTGTCCGCTGACCTTCCTTGGTTGTAAATTTTAAACTGTTTTTTTAGTTCAAACCTCATTTTTTCTCTTAAAATAACTAGTGATTGGGCTACTAATTTATTTTTCTAGACTAATTTATTAGCGTGACAAGTATAAGCTGTGAGCCCATTTGCTATCAAATTTACCCTTCCGACCAATGCTTGTGGCCTTGTCACATGCTACCTCCTGTGTGGTAGTGTGTTAGACTGGTCTATCAGAGAATATCCCAGAAAATTTGATTCAAATGGTTTCATGATTAATTTTTAATTTATTTCCTTATTTTGTGTATGTGTTGGTACATGTAATTTTTAGAAGGTGATGCACATGCTGCCAAGAGAGCCCGGATGTTGGTTGATGATAGTGACGAGGACAGTGATTTGGAAGATAGTGATTTTACCATTGAGAAGGATGAATCCAGTTTTGAGGATCTATGTGGTGATGCTACTTTACCTGAAGATGAAATTGGTGTTACTGATTCTCAAATGGGAAGCTGGGACAATTTGGATGGTCGTGTGCTAGCACGGATTTTCCATTTTTTGAAATCTGATTTGAAGTCCCTTGTTTTTGCATCAATGACTTGCAAGCGCTGGAGAGCTTCTGTAAGGTTTTATAAAGAAGTGTCAATGCAGGTCAATTTGTCATCCTTGGGTCATTCCTGTACCGATGCTATGTTGTGGAACATTTTGGTAGGTTTGATATATATTTTGGCAATTCACATTAACCGGAATATTTCATATTCTTCATCTTCCTCTAATCTGATTATTTTTTTGCAGCATGCTTACGAGAAAGAAAAGATCAATTCTATAATTCTAAGGGGTTGTGTTAATATTACAGCTGAGATGCTTGAGAAAGTTCTTCTTTCATTTCCTGGTTTATTTACAGTAGACATTAGAGGGTGCAACCAGTTTGGAGAGCTGACTCTTAAGTTTTCAAATGTGAAATGGATCAAGAGCCGAAGTTCACACTTGACTAAAATTTCCGAGGATTCTCATAAAATTAGAAGCCTTAAAAATATTACAGAGCTAACCTCATCTGTTTCCAAATCTAGCAGTATAGGTATAGATGATTTTGGGCAATTGAAGGATTATTTTGATAGTGTGGATAAGAGAGATACCAAGCAATTATTCCGTCAAAACTTGTACAAGCGATCAAAACTATATGATGCTAGAAAGTCCTCCTCGATTCTATCGAGGGATGCTCGCACAAGACGTTGGGCAATCAAGAAATCTGAAAGTGGTTATAAGAGGATGGAGGAATTCCTTGCCACAAGACTCAGGGAAATTATGAAGACAAACTCTTGCGATTTTTTTGTGCCCAAGGTACTGTGCAAAACTCTTTTAATGTCACTTTCATGAAGTTCTGCTTTGTTCATGATTTCTTTTGGCTTATTTTTCTTAATAGGTTGCAGAAATTGAGGCTAAAATGAAAAATGGTTACTACAGTAGCCGTGGGTTGAATTCTGTGAAAGAGGACATAAGTAGAATGTGCCGTGATGCCATAAAGTAAGTTCTCTTTCTGTTTTTCCTTTTTCATTGGTAGGTGGTAATTATTCTCACTTTTATCTGATCCCAGGGTTATATTATTTCTATTGTTGGGCACATTGAACTGAAAATGATAGGGCTAATACAAAGGACCCTGTAGTTGTCATATTTCTGTCAAAATACTGATTGAGTGATGTATGTTCTTGCGATTGAGCTGTTTGATTCTCAGGTGTATGTGTAAGCTCTACTGCTTTGCAATTGTAGTGATCTTTATTCTATGCTAAATTTGGTGGGTTTGCATGTCTTAGTTGTTTTGTATTTTGACATTATCTTCAAAATTTACTTATTATACGTTACAGTTGCCTCTGTTCATGGACTTATTCATTTAACACATGTTTCTTGGATAATTCAAAATATGGGTGTTTCATCTGACTACCCACATTTTACATGTATTTTTAATCCAATATTTAAATTAATTTTTTAATGTGTTGATTACACAGAGTGAAGAATCGGGGTGATGCTAGTTACATGAATCATATTATCACACTGTTTATTCAGCTTGCAACACGGCTGGAAGAGATTTCTAAATCTGTACATGAAAGAAATGCGCTACTGAAATCATGGGACAATGACTTGCCTGCAGTGTCCTGCTCCACTTTGTCAAAGTATAAGAAGAATAGGTTGGTCAATGAAAGGAAGTATAGGAGTAATGGGACACATGGTTTGGATAATGTGGAATATACCTCTGATCGAGAAATTAAGAGGCGATTATCAAAGCTGAACAAGAAATCTATGGACTCAGAGAGTGAAACATCTGATGATGATCTTGATATGTCCTATGAAGATGGAAAGAGTGATAGTGATACTACAACCTCTGACGCTGAAAGTGATCGAGAAGTACATTCAGAAAGTGTAATTAGGGAGTCAAGAGGGGAAGGATACTTGACATCTGAGGAAGAGTTGGATTTTATGACTGATGATCGAGAGTGGGGTGCACGCATGACAAAAGCAAGCCTGGTTCCTCCAGTTACCAGGAAATATAAAGTCATTGATCAATATTGCATTGTAGCTGATGAGGAGGACGTGCGACGGAAGATGAGGGTTTCATTACCAGACGACTATGCTGAGAAGCTGAGTGCACAAAAGAATGGCACTGAGGAGTCAGATATGGAACTTCCTGAAGTGAAAGATTACAAACCTAGAAAGCAGCTAGGATATGAGGTTATCGAGCAAGAAGTTTATGGAATTGATCCTTTTACACACAATCTTTTGCTTGATTCTATGCCAGAGGAGTTAGATTGGACTCTGCCGGATAAGCATTTGTTTATAGAAGATACACTCCTTCGAACATTGAATAAGCAAGGTAGAAATTTTACTGGAACTGGAAGCACTCCGATGAGCTACCCGTTGCGGCCTGTTGTTGAAGATATTAAAAGACATGCTGAGGAGGATTGTGATGCAAGAATTGTTAAAATGTGTCAAGGTATTCTAAAGGCCATGGACAGTCGTCCAGATGACAAATACGTAGCTTATAGGAAGGTATATCTCTTTCTTGTTTGTTAAGTACAATTTAACAGTTATCTTACGCTAGTTTTCTAGTAATTGACTTGTCACTGCTATCTTCATGGTTATGATACTATCTGTTGTGATGGATCATGCAGGGACTTGGTGTTGTTTGCAACAAGGAAGAAGGATTTGGAGAAGATGATTTTGTTGTGGAGTTTCTGGGAGAGGTATGTCTCAATGGAATTGTACCCTTGAAACTTCAGTCTTTGATTATTAAATTTGCAAGGTATATGTTTGTTCGTGCAAGCTCCTACATTGGGCTAAATTCAGGTTTCGAATGTAATGTTAACTTTGCAAAAAGTACAAATCTATACATTTCTGTATTTTACATATGAAACATGTCAAATATCTAAGCAACAACAATTCACTAGCGAAAATACAAAACTTTGCACACACTGTTTTTCTGTATTGTCTAGTGATTATACTGCTTATAATCTTTTGCACATGCAGCGAGTATGAAGTATGCAATAATTTACTCTCTGATTTGTGACCGTAACAAATATTGGCCTATCAGATCTTTGACTTTCTAGTTAGCCTCAGGGATTTGAAATACTTCTCGAGTTGCTAGCTATGATTTTGTATAAAATGTCTTATTTACAATGATTGTAGATTTAGTTGTTTGTTCTTTCGAGTTGATGTGCTCTGCTTGTTCAGTTTATTGAAAGCACAAGTGGTGATCCAGTTTACAAATTTAGTCTGTAGCATCATATGCTTATAGGATTTTGTATTGGTGAGGCATTATAGTTTCTGTTATATTGTTTTTCGTAGGTTTATCCTGTGTGGAAGTGGTTTGAGAAACAAGATGGGATTCGATCTCTGCAGAAAGATAGTAAAGATCCAGCACCAGAATTCTACAACATCTACCTTGAGAGGCCAAAGGTGCCACCTATCCCTTCAAAATTCTGAGGTTATGATGGTTAACTTGATATGATTCATCCAACCTCATTCTATACTGATGAATCTTACAATTTTCATGACAGGGTGATGCTGATGGGTATGACTTAGTTGTTGTTGATGCCATGCATATGGCTAATTATGCCAGTCGAATATGTCATTCATGCCGACCTAACTGTGAAGCCAAGTAAGTTGTTTGTCTTTCATAGTGTATGGTTGTTGTTTGCTGTCTTTTCAGATCCTGATACTAGTTCTCTTGTTTGTAAAACAATTTTGTTTTCTATTTTAGTGCACTGTGTGCATTTTGGGACTCACTTGTGCATGAAAGATTATACTAATCTATATTTGCCAAATACTATCATGATATTCTTTTGTGGGGCTACAATTATGATTGTGATCATTGTAGACATTATATCATTATCTTCTTCGTACTTCCATTATTCTCTAATGGAAGTGAGTTTTCCTTTGGCCTTCGTTTGAAAATGGTAACAAACTGCTCGTGGCTCATCACGATCTGCATCTGGCATGTTGTGGTTGTTGCTGACGATCAAATATTGGCATGTTAAATTCAATCAGAATGTTTCCTTTCCCATTATCTAATATATCTATACTATTTGCTAGGTTCGATTGAGATTTTTAGTCCCTTTATTATGTTAACGTGTGATTTTGCTCCCTCTAATTTTTTGTCGAACTTGATCTCTGTCTTTTAATTATTACAAATAAGTCCATCACCTTCCATTTGTACTTAAAACTCTCAAATTCTCATTTTTGTATTCCAAATCTTCAAAAAAGTTGAATAATTTGTTTTATATATTCATTCATTTACAACTCACCAGCCAAAATATAAAATGTAATCCCATAAATTTCCCTTCACACTTAATATCAATTTTCAACTAAATTCTTGGCTTCCAAACTTTTATTAAATTTATTATCTATGCGATATCAATTGTAAATTTCCAATTATTTGAGTAGAAAATTAAGATTTTGATCATTTTATGTTAACAAAATGGACAAGAGGATCATTTTTTTTTAAATAGAGATTTAATTTACTAAAAAAATAAACTAGAGGGATCAAAATTGCACAAAAAAATGAACTCGAATTTTTCTGCTGAAAAGAACTTAAATGCAAGCATTACTACCAGACTCAGAGTTAACTACACATGCAAAATTGTTGCTTCTAATTCTATTATCTTGACTTCTTTTACCCCAATTCCTTGTTTTGTTCTTCAATTTGTCGATGGGCTTTGAATGCTTTTGTGATTGGTGTCTTTTGATGGGGGAAATTCTTTGCTATAGCAACAAAGCACAAATGACTTAAAAGTGCTTTAATATTGACATGGAAGACCTAAAAGATCTAGATCTAATCAAAGGAGTAAATGTGTGTTCATTTAAGGTAATGGTCCTAGTGAATATTAATGATGTCACTAATGACATTTAAGTTGAAACTACGCATTTAATTTCCAGTGGAAGTAGAATTTATATAGGTTGATTTTGAATAGAAATTTCAGCTTGTTGGTCTGCGGAGCTTCCACTTCTGTCCCTTGGTCGTGGCAATAAAGGTGCTGAGGGACCAAGCTTACGTACATTGATAGGAATATTCTATTTAAATCTTTATATTTTGACATTAGTTTGAGGTTTGACCAATGGACACATTTTATATTTTATTTCAATTTTTTCCCTGGTAATAACTCAGGGTTATTGATTGTTAGTTGAGGATTATATTACTGGGTTGCATTCCTTATGTTACGATTTTTTTAATTGTTAATTGTTATATACTTTCTGGTAGTTATCTCGTTATTTTCACTGTTTTTTCAGGGTTACTGCTGTTGATGGTCAATATCAAATTGGTATTTATAGTGTTCGTAAAATTCAACATGGTGAGGAGATCACTTTCGACTACAATTCTGTAACAGAGGTTTGTCCTGTTACCTTCCGACTTCCATCTATTTCATTCCGTGAGATAAATGTATCCTTAGTATATCGCTGTGTAATGAGTACCTTTCATATCACTGTAGAGCAAGGAGGAGTATGAAGCATCGGTTTGTTTGTGTGGAAGCCAAGTATGCCGTGGGAGCTATCTAAATTTGACTGGTGAAGGGGCTTTCCAAAAGGTTTGGACTTACACAAAAAATTTCAATTTATAGGTGCTAAGAAAAACCAAAAGAAGACAGAAATATTCTTAATTGTTCAGTGGAATTACAAGACATGCTTGCTTGTTAATTGGTAGCGTTGTTTGCGTGAAACCTGAGTTTTTACCATGTGCGATTCTTCAGAACTCGGTTATTTTATGTGTTGACTGGAGTGTGCTGTCTGTCTTCTTAGGTTCTGAAGGACTCTCATGGAATTCTTGATCGGCATTATTTGATGCTAGAAGCTTGTGAATTAAATTCTGTGTCTGAAGAGGACTATAATGACCTTGGAAGAGCTGGTTTAGGCAGTTGTTTGCTTGGAGGACTGCCAGATTGGCTTGTTGCTTATGCTGCTCGCCTTGTATGTGCCTTCATCTGTGTTGATACCCTTTTTCTGTTTTTGTGGTTGTTGTGTATCAATTTTCTCTAACATACATTTTATGGTGAAGGTGAGATTTATCAATTTTGAAAGAACAAAACTTCCTGAAGAAATTCTAAAGCATAATCTGGAAGAAAAAAGAAAATATTTTTCAGATATATGTCTTGAAGTTGAAAGGAGTGATGCCGAAGTTCAGGTCTGCTCTCTGTCTGTCTACTTTCTTTTGTGTACATTATTCTCAGGAGATGACATTTGTAATATTGTATCCTCATTTTTCCTCCAAATATTTTCCCTTTATCCCACTTTTTGTATGACTCAGGCTGAGGGTGTTTACAACCAAAGGCTTCAGAATCTTGCTGTCACTCTTGATAAGGTGATTTGCGCTCTTATGTCTGTTCTACGTTGTCTCATTATTCTATTTTTTTAACGTTGCTAAGAAAACACTTTGGATGTAAACATAATCATAAAGGAGAAATGGTAAACACTATGCTTTTGGCAAGGGATTATTAACGATCAATGGCTGATATTATTATGATATAGAAGCCGTGCATCGTAAGGCAGCTTCTAGATGGTCAGTAGTGTTATATCTTATTTAAGAAATCAAGCATTTCACTAATACACAACCCTTTGTTTTTGGAACTCAATAAATGTCAACTCGTTGCAGTAGTATCTCCTGATAAGTTTTCCAATTAATTTTGCTTTCTGTAGTTTGTAGATGATGCTAATTTTTGATGGGGTATTACAGGTAAGGTATGTTATGAGATGTATTTTTGGCGATCCACGGAAAGCACCACCTCCTCTTGAGAAGCTCAGTCCTGAGGCAACTGTTTCCTTCCTCTGGAAAGGTGAGGGTTCATTTGTTGAGGAGCTTCTTAAGTGCATTGCTCCTCATATTGAAGAAGACATCTTGAAAGATCTCAAGCTTAAAATTCATAATCACGATCCTTCAAATTCAGTAGATATTCAAAAAGAGCTTCGAAAATCTTTGTTATGGTATGTGGTTCGTACATCTAGTTTGTCTTGAGTTTATTTTATCCTGGTGGAACTTCACAATCTTTACAATTTAATTTTCTCATTTTCAAAGGTTGAGGGATGAGGTCCGAAATCTTCCTTGTACATATAAATGTCGGCATGATGCTGCTGCTGACTTAATCCATATTTATGCTTATACCAAGTACTTCTTTAGGATACAGGTATGTTTCTCTACTGCCAATACTAAGCTACATGGTGGAAATAGCAATCTGAAAACAGGTTTAATTTTTATCTTGCAGAATTATCAAACGATTACATCACCACCTGTCTATATTAGTCCACTTGACTTAGGTCCCAAGTACACTAACAAGTCGGGAGCAGAATTTCAGGAGTACCGAAAGATATACGGTGAAAATTATTGTTTAGGACAGCTGATATTTTGGCATAACCAGAGTAATGCAGATCCAGATCGGAGCCTGGCTAGAGCTAGCAGGGGTTGCTTGTCTTTACCAGACGCCAGTTCCTTTTATGCCAAGGCGCAGAAGCCCTCTCGACATTGTGTTTATGGTCCAAGGACCGTCAGATCTATGCTTGCTAGAATGGTTAGTTTTTTTTTTATCCTGATATTTGTTTAAGTTATTCTGTTATTGTGCTTTTATCCTAGGTAGGCTGTGATTGGAAATAATAAATAGGAAATGTCTTTCCATAGGATAAGTTTACCCAAAAATGATGGCGTTCTGTTAACAATAACAAACTTTATCCCAGTAGGCAAAATGATTTTAAAGTGATCAATGACTATCAAACCAAGGAGCAATTCTCTTAAGATTTTTCCGAGAACAAACCAGGGGGCAGAAAAACCCAACCGAGGAAAGGATTTCGTAGATGCGAGTCAAGTAACCGCATCCACAGCCTCGATACCTTCTCATGCTCTCATAGAAAACCTCTTATCCGCAATTGTCACGTACTGTCTATGGCAATAATATGCCTATATGAGCTTCAATCAAAGTCAAATCCGTTAAGTAGGTTCTTTAACAGTGTTAGGAATGACGTGCTTAAAGGCTAGACCAGATATGTTCATTGTGATTTAGCGTGACATTGGCAATTAATTGGTCATCTGTTCTGTTTGTTTATTCAGGAGAAGCAGCCGCAGAGATCTTGGCCCAAAGACCGGATATGGTCATTCAAAAGTTTTCCGAAATTCTTTGGTAGCCCAATGTTAGATGCTGTAGTAAATAACTCTGCACTGGACAGGGAGATGGTTCATTGGTTGAAGCACAGACCTGCCATATTCCAAGCCATGTGGGACCGTTAAAATTTTGCATGGTTTGGAGAATTTTGGTCAGAGCACGCTCGATAAAGCACCGACTTTTAGATATGCAATGGTTCATCATTCAGAGCTGCCTGCCTGTTTTAGCGTGGGTGGGGGGTCTGTAATTATTAATCCAAAAGCGTCGTTCCTTGTACCGCTTTTCGGTCATTCTTGTGTACAGTTTTGTTGGCCATTGATTTGTAATTCATTTGATTGTAGGGCATTGGTTTTACATTTATGTAATATGAAATGATAGTTAGGAAGAAAAAAGAAAGGTTATTTCCAGTCACCTGGGTGTTCTCGTCTTTTATTACCTAAAACGGTGCCCTGTAATTTTCCCCATGAATGGTCCCCTTCAAATATTCGGATCGAGTTCGCCTTGGAAACTTCTATTAGGTTGTCCCATTGTGGGGATGTTGCTGCACTTTTTCGTACTGAGCTGGCACCTGATGCTCTTCGTAACCAGTACCTGATAACCAACATTACGGAGGGAGAAATGATAATCGCTGACACTGTCCTTGCGTGTCTGTTTTTTGTGCTTTTTCGGCTGCAACAAGGTTTGTTAGATGCTTTAATTTTTAACTTGAGCAGATCATCAAAATAAGTTTTAAATTGAAACTACAAACCCATCTTCAACTGTATTTTACAAGAATTTTTCCTTATTATTGCAAATTATTAGCTGCTAATTGTTAACAAAGTGGCCATTTTTGGATGGGAATTTCCTAAGCGCATTTGGCATATAAGAGAGAAAACTGAGAGAAATGTGAGCACGATAGAGGATGTATGATGTGGTAGAAAGAGACTTATATTTATGTTTTGTTGTTAATATGTAGTCGCTTTTTCAATTCATTTACAAGTATAGTTAGTCATCAAAACTAATATTTTTCTGACGTAGACTTCCATCAGAGCCAGTTAAGCTGTATTTATATATAAAGTTACTTTGAATGTAACATATGCTTATTTGTTGTTTCTAAGTTTTTCCCTCAAAGAGTTCGATTGTTTGCTTGAAACACTTCGGATTATAATTTTAACCAACATTTAGTTTGAGTCATTAGAATCACTAATAGTGTTAGAAAGTAGGTAGTGAGAAAAAGAAAAGAATAAAAATAAAGTGAAAATGTAGATTTTTTAATTAAAGAGAAATATTTTTTAATTATTATTTTAGAAGACATGCAGGAGGTGATTAATAAGAAGAAACAGGGTGGATAGTTGTTTTGTACTGAGATAATTTATTATGTTACTATTCAGACACGATTTCTAAATGGTTGTCTTTCTAAATTCTTTTGAAAATTCCCAAACATTTTTTCCTATAAACCAACCAATACTCTCTTGCTTTTCACCTCCTTCAATCCTCTACGAAACAGACTTGAGACGAAAGGAGACAGGTGTACTAGATTACAGCGGAGAGTCACAGAGCCTAGAGGGACATTGTAACACGTTTCTAGAGGTGTTGTTTGGGTGAATTGTTTTGTGGAGTGTCTATAGACACCAAACGAGTCTTCTAACAGACAACAATCCCCAAGGTTGTAATTGAAGGTATCTGAATCTCCTTGGTTTTCTTCATCAGAATGAATATCCATTTGCCATTTGCCAAACACCAGAAACAATAGTTGCTATATTAGTCCACACTGATAAATACCATTTGCTCTTCGATAAATGACCAGGTTTCTTATCTGCTGATTAAAATATGAGTTATTAGCATTTGATCTTCAACTTAGCTTAGGGTATTATGAACATTATCTGACATTCACGTGTCGCAGTTTGTCTGGAGATGGCGGTGCATGAACTGACGAATCGCTTCACTTTATAGCAACAAACCAAGCAGAATCAAATGATTACATAGCACGGATAAATAATAGTTGTAATGGCATGCACACGCACCTTCGATTTCGTTTTATTTGGGACACTGAATACTATCACTGTATATGATAGTACATTAAGCCCGTGTTAGCCACACTGTCACCACCCAAGCAAGCGTCTATTGCAAATTCGTACTCCCTCCCTCACTTTTCTACAAAATTTGTTCTCTTTTATTTCTTGCAAAATCAATTTTTAAATTTTCATATTATCCAATTCAATAAAAACTATTCCCCAACTTTCTTACATGAAAAATTATACCATTTTTTGTGGATTAATTTCTGTACAAATGGCGAAAACATAATGATCTTACATGAAAGCGAGGGTATCTAGACAATTAAAAATTGATAATAATAAAAAAAACGAATAAGCTGAGATAATATTATGTGAAAATGTTACGTGGATGATAATATGAGATGAATACAATAATAATTGATCTTTCAAATATATTTGTATTGTTTATATATTTACATCTTGATGAATGTTTACAACTCTTGTTTATTAGCTTTGTGTATAATTTGTACTTAGTGGGAGTGTGCTAAACCTTTCTATATGAGTATGTAAATAAGTCTTCTATAAATAATTTATCTATTTTTATAAGCTTAAATATGGTACCCAAATTATAATGATATGAAAAAACGAAAAAGTTTTTTTATGCAAAGCAAGTGTAAGGATTGAATTATCAGATTATAAGATTATTTTTTTTGAATTATCAGATTATATTTTTATACTGTTAATACTTGTTGAGTCTTTATAAATAAAGATGAATATTGAAATAAAATAAGTATGGTTGATTAAGTTATGGTACGTTGAATTGAGATATAGTATATTAGTAAATAATATCCGAGTTAGTATTCAATATCGATGTTAATGTCGTTTCATTTATTTTTAATCAATATATGTTTGCTTTTAACAAAATGACACTTTTAGACCTTAACGTTTGATACTTTTGTTGCATTTAATCGATGGTACTCTCTCTGCCTTTATGAATATTGGACGAATAAGAAAAACTAAATTAAACCATATATATTTTTTGTCCTATTATAAGCAAATCATAATTTTGAAATACTTTTTTTAATGTAAACCCACGTTTCATGCAATAACAACGATTGAGCATAGTGTGTCATTATAACAAAATGATTACGATTCAGCGTATAGCCATTGGAAGAACGTGTGAATAATGTGGAACAACTGGGTTCAGTGATTATCACTGGACCACCCCAAGTATAAGAAATCACTACGGAAGATGGAAGAACACGAGACATCATCACCTTTTCAGAATCAATCATCCCAGCCGTTGGATGCTGATGACATGCAACGGTTGCGATGCAAGAAGCCATGCCTGAAACCATAACTAAATAACAAGAGAAAAGTTGACGACAACAACAGAGTGACAGGGATAATAAGGAAAAGAACAAACGGCCAAAAAATATTTCAGACCCAGACAAAACAAACAAACCCTACCACCTGTCACCTTACGACTCTCTCACTAGTAAACCCTACCAATTTATAATTATTATAAATTCTAATTGAATAATAAAATTTTATTAATTATCAATAATTAACTCATTTCTTCTTTTCTCTCTCACTAAGCTCTTATATATACTCATTTTCATTCATGCAAGAGCGTCCTCTCACTTCCCTCTCTCTGTGTCTCTAAGTTATGATAATGTATTCCGGCGACGGCTCCTCCTTGGACCCCATTTTTTCCGGCAGCAGTCTACAGTCACTCCTCTCTCTCGACCCTTCCCTCTTCGCGGATGGCTTCCTTCCCTTGGCTTCCCTAACCGACGACCCTACCTTAATACCGCAACAACAACAACCTTCAGAACCCCCAAAACTTCTCGTCCCCAAAACCGAACCCTCTCCCTCTCAACCCTTCAAATTCTTCTCCCAATACCCTCCCACTCCCTTCCTCCGCCTTCCCCACCTCCGCTCCCCGGACCAGCCTCAGCCGAAACGCCAGCGGATGGAGTCTCCGGTGATCCCGCAGAGCAACCTGGCTCGGCAACGCAGACAGAAGCTGAGCGAGAAAACGCGGTGCCTGCAGAGACTGATGCCGTGGGACAAGAAAATGGACCAAGGCACGCTTCTGGAGGAAGCTTACAAATACGTGAGGTTCCTTCAGGCGCAGTTCCGCGTGCTCCAGTCCATGCCCTCCCAGTCCTCCTCTTCCGCGCCTTCCCTCCGCCAAAACGGCGCCGTATTTGTGGATCTGGAGAAGCTGAACCGCTCCCAACTCCTCCAGGTTCTGGTTAACTCTCCCGTCGCTCAAACCATGCTTTATTCCCAAGGCTTTTGTGTCGTCTCTCTCGAACAGTTGTCTCTGCTCAAAAAATTGATCGACAGAAGACAGCACCATGATCCTGCTTCCTCCAAATCTTTCTTCAACTAAGTTTAGGTTCTCTATTCACCGTTTTCTGCTTTTGATTACTGCTATTTTCCATTCACAGTGTTTTACACATTTTCCTACTTAGTCGCTGCTCAATTTCTCAACTATTTTACCTTCTCTCATCTTTCACTTCAACAACACCTAACAATACCTTTCTTACCCCAATCAACAAATCCTATAATCACCTACTTCACAAATTCATTTTAATAATAACAAAATTCAATTTACAAAGTAAAAAATTTAACTAAAATATTAATATTACTGCTTTTCAAATAGTAATATCTTTATTATAAACACTCGTTCTCTTTTTTGCAGTCAAAATATTCACTAGAATTGAATCATTTGTTTTGTATAGTTATCATTTACAACTCGCCCGATATCAAATTTCCATAAAAATAATGCCACATGTTTTTTTATCTTCAAACTCTACCATCAAATTTCAACTAAATTTATTATTATGTAAGTGTGATAGAGGGTATATTATGTGGAAGGAAGGGAAAAATAGATGAAGTTTGTTCAAGTATAATAATATCATTTTTTTTAATTCATTTTGAACTGTTAAATAGAGAGAAGTGGGAGAGATGGAAAAAGAAAGAAAAATGGAAATGTATATTATTTAATTAAAGAGGAATGAAAATGATATTATTATTATTACTATTACTGCGTTTTTTGGACACTGGAAAGGGAATGAATGTTCCATAGATTAAAAAACGATTTAACGAATTCCAAAATACTATAAATGATATTATTTCATCATGAACTGTTTTTTACTATGTCTAGAAAATGTATTAAATTTCTCTAAAAGAATAAATTAGAACATTATACATTTAAATAAGAATATAGAATTAATAAAAGAATTGGATTAGTGTTTTTTGAAAGAAAAAAAAGAGACTAAATATTTCAAACTAAGGTTAGATTTTTAGGATATAAAATATATTATGGAACAATAACTCATATTTAAATGTCTTTACCATTTGCACAGAAAATTTCCTAAATTAAGGACAAAAAAATTTCTAAGATATTTAAGTTGTCTGTACAAAAGTAGTTATGCTTATCAATTATAGATTGTAGAAAGGAATGCCTCATAAGTAGGCTATGGTGGATAACTCAAGTAAATTAAAGAAAAGAAAACTCTTCTAATAAATAATTAGTTATATATCATTTTGGAATTTGACATTCTTTTTCAGATGATTTATTTAAAAAAAAAAAAATTGGTCCTGATAATAAAGCTACCCCATGCGTTATTTTAAAAAAGGACGTTAAGAATGTAGTTTCTAAACGTGTTTTGCTATATGACAATCTTTGCTTTCATGCTTTAATTTTGATTTTGCTGATATCACTTCAGATAAACATGTTTTAAATAATAAATAATCAATATGAGTGACATTAGTAAAGTAATGTGAAAATATGTATAGGTTTTCTATTGATTGATAGAGTAATACATTTATAATTAAAAAATTTTAAAAAATTATAATTTAATTAAGTTATAAGTCATTGATAAATTTAAATATTTTTAATTCAATTTTTATTACAATTTTTTATTTATTGAGAATTCAAAAATTTTGTATCTTTGAATTGAGTTTATTTAAAACTGTTTATTTACCATTTATAATTTTACGTTTTCAAAACAAAATTATAAAAAAATCATAAACACATAAAATGGTAAATAAATAATGAAAACGAAATAAACTAAAAGAAAATTCAGCATGTGATAATGACATAGAGTAATAAAAATAAAGAGAAAACGTAAAATAAAAAACAAAATTTGTGACATAAAATTTGTGTTTGGCTCACCCATGCAACAAAAATAAACCATAAGACGCAAAACCAAAAAGCAAACAACAAATAATCTCCCATGACTCTGTTTTCACTCTTATCATCGTAACATCAGTTAACAGAAATTTTCAAAACTGATAAGTGAAATAACATATTAGTGAAATATTTTAAAAGATTAAAATATCTTTTAATTTCATTATATTTAAAATTATGAAAGAACTAATATACCTGTAAAAAGTACATGTATCAATTGTTAAGAAACGTTAAAATTGTAATTTTGTTACTTTAAAGAATTTACTTTTTGTAATTTTTCTAGTTTAAGGAATTTATATATCGTAACTATATAGATTACGATATCTTATTATTTTATTGGATATTTGTTTTCGTTTGAGTTATTTTGGGTAGTATTGTTTAAGTTTGAAATTAATACTTAGTACTTTTTGAGATACCCCAAAATTTTCCATTTTTGATTAAAATACCTTTAAAATATTATTTTGAAGACTCAAAAATCCTAAAACCCTCCTATCCCTTTATTGATGAAGCTCTTTTTATTTCAGCTCTGCAGCGCCACCTTTAAAGCATAACCGTCATTTCGTGATTAGATTTGTTAGCCATTTTTACTCCGTGAACCTTGGATAGATAGCAATGCATTTGACGATTATTTGAGATATATATATATATATATATACACGTGGATTTCTAGATTATTTGGGCAGATTTAATGTGGTTTGCAATGTGGAGGGATGTATTGTATTCTGTAAGAAATGGATTGAGGAACAGAGCATTCCGTGAATAAGAGCATTCCGTGAGAATAATACGTTCTGCAAGTCACTCATAAATAATTAAATGAGTTCCGAAACCTTATTTTGTAACTCAACCCGATCCCATTCCAACTTGTCTCACACGACGCTGTCCACTACTGTACCGCCGCGCCGCCACAGTTGCAATTGTCTGCTGCCGTCAAGAATGCCGACTGTAGTAGAACGCCACCAATCAGCCATTGCCTTACCGTCACCTTCACCCTTCCAGTTTCTGCACAGTCATATGCAAGTACCTCCAACTCACTGTTTTATTCCTTCTACAACCTTAAGACTAAAGAATTTTTCAATTTTTTTGAAGGTGTCTCAAAAAGGCTTGGAGGTGCAGGAAGAAGCAGTCAGATAATGGGTTTCTATAGTGGGCTTAATCCTTGCTGTGTTTTAATGGGTTTATGGGTCTAATTCAGAGCAAAAACTTCCTGCACCCTGTCATTTTCATCTTTGACCTGCACCTTATTAATTTTACAAAAATTAAAAAATATCCTTTTAAATAAAAATAAGTTTTAGAAAATATTTTCCAAAAATAGATTTTAAAAAGTATTTTTTAAAATTTACATTTTATATTCAGAATATAAAACTTACATTTTAGAAAAAGAAGTTCATAATTTATTTTAAAAAAGTATTTTTTAAATGTAAATTGATGTTGTTTGAAACTTTATGTAAATTGATGTAAATTTCAGAAAGTAAATTGAAGTATTTTCCAGAAGTTAACAAGAACACTTTAGTAATTTCCTGTGTGCAGGAAGTGTTTTTGCCCTAATTCAGTGACAGAGAAAACACAATTAAGGGTAAAGCGTCTCAAAAATCAGTGCCAGCCTAGCAAGATAGTAAAACCATTGCCCTCTAAAAGCAGAACCAATCAAGTAGATAAATCTGAAAAAGAACTGACATTTTCTTATAAAGATTCAGAATTTCAACTTTTTTCTAGAACTAATGAGAAGGGAAATAGAGAGAGAGAAAAAAAAAAAACTATGGTAATGTTTGTGCTAATTTCTTTTGAAACTTTATTTTTCTTTGAAAACAAAAAAATGTGTTAAACAACTTTTAAAAAGGCTACTTCGAAAAATAAATCTTAACTTAATAGTAGAGTTGTATTTAGAAATTTTGAGGTTGAGAATCTACATAATAACATCAAGTTTAATGTCTGGAATGACTTGTTTATAGTTTTAGGTTCCTCTTAATGTTATTTTTAACATTCCCTTCAATAAATAATCTGTCATAGATAAATTTTTCACTGATTAGAATCATTTATATATCATTTAATAATTTGTAACAAGCATGACAACTAACATATTTAATAAGTTGTGCTTAATGTAAATTTCTGCCTATAAAATCAACTAAATTCTTGAAACATTTATATCATACTCACTTAGCTATTTTAACATACACTAATTCCATTTGTCTCAATTATGTATCCATTAAAATAAATTGACTTTATGTTCTTATTGGTCCTTTTAAGCATTTAACCTCTGTTAAGTTATTTATTCTCTAATATCTTTTGTTTATATAAATGTACTACTTAATTTGAACCTCTTTCCACATAACACACTAAAAGAAGAGGTTGCATACCTTCCAAATTCTTTCTATAAAAACATTAATAATGAATCATTTAATGAAGAAAACCAAATGCTTATCATAACAACAATAATCTTTGATAATTAAATACTTCTAAAAAAAATATCATTATACAAATATTTACCTTGTAATTAATTATTAAAAATGCAAGTTTTTTTTAAATTTTTTTAGCAGTTATAAAAAAAGTCAATTTAACTTGTAATTTGGAATCATATATCTTAACATAATAGTTAATATTATTTTTTTGTTGAAATTTTTTTGACTTTATTATCGGTGGTAGTTGAAGCAGTTTGGCACCATTAATATAGGTGGATTTTCTATATTATTGTTTCCTGTCCTTTTATATATATATATATATATATATATATATATATATATATATATATTACACATTTTAAATACCTCAAATAAATACATAAGTATGTTAGAATTGAATTTTAGCTTGGTCTCCATTACAAATGAGGGATGGGCACGTCTTTCTTCAAACTAGAGTCCTCTTTGGCATTGCATACCTGCATAAAGTTTGTGCAACCATGGTTATAATCTTTAGCTAGATGTTGTGTGCGTGTGCATACCAGAGTTGTTCATCACAACATTTTTTAAGAGAATGTTTGACCAGTAAATCGGTTATTAAGTGCTATTATTTAATTTAAGAATAATGTAACCTTGGAGTCTTATAGAAAGTTGTTTGGTCTTTAATGTCTGATTAAGGATATTAATTTAAAAATGGTTGGTTTATGCAACTCATGTAACTGTGTTTCTAGCCGTTAAGGAAAGGGCAGTGTATGGTAGTGAGCATGGAAAGAGCATAGAAGAACGCAACCATGGAAAAAGACGAAAGAGAAAGCAGAAGACCCACACAGAGTCACTACTGAAGCAGATAAACAAATACTGGGAGAAGTGTACTGAAAAGGAAATCAAGTTTCAGGTAAGGACCCGCAGAGAGAGACCCACCATTTTCCAGCTGCAGAGGAAAAATAACAAGAGAATGTGCTACGTGGGGAAAGCAACAAAGATCTTCATCTTCATAGTCACGGTGCTCGTTGTTCTGGGTCTCGTTTTGGGATTGGGGATCCTAAGCCGCCACCACCGCCACAACAACACTCTCAATAAATGTTCCGATGGCTCTTGCTTTCATCAATCACCTCCATTCACCGACCCCAATTTCAATCCACCAACCCCACCTTCCTCCATTCCACCCCCCCCTACCTCACCAACCGTTCCGGTCACAAATTCACCCCCTCCGGTTACAAATCCAACCCCTCCTCCTCCTCCTTCCGACACCGACCCATCTTCGCCGCCGCCGCCGCCAATGCTGCAGTCGCCGCCACCACCGCCGGAGGAAAGTGACCCTCCAAATCCTCCAAGTGTGGCGGCGCCGCCTACTAATAACCCTACACCAGAGCCTGCTCTGGTGGCACAGGGTCCTGTTCATGTTTTTGTGTAGCTATGTATCTGCATTTTGCAGATGGCAATTGGGTCGAAAAGGAAAAGGAAAATCGGTATTGGATCTGGGTGGTTCTTATTATTACTCTTATTCTCTTTTTTTCATAATTTTGCTGGGGTGATGGGGTTGGTACTTTGTTGATGTTTTTCTTTTGGTATTGGGATAATGTGAAATGAAAGTGGGAGCACTTTTTGTTAGCCCGTATGTTTCTCTCAATAAGGTATATAACTCTTTGATTATACACTTCAAAGGAAATTCATTAAATGCAGTATTGCTGCTTACCAGATTTGCATGCATCTTTCTCCCAAAGGCTCTGAATATCTCAAAGTGTGTTTGTTACATTAACTCATTTGATACGCATTTGGTTATAAGCTTCAGTGTCATATTTTGCAAGTGCTTTTCCCCCTGCAATTAGCTTCGAGGTTCTCCATTCAGCCTCCACTAAGGACCTGCATGAGAATGCAAACACTAAATAGAACTACACAGGAAAGATTATGTAAGTGGTGACATTTTTTTAATGTTTCTTGCTTAAGGTCATGGCAGCTGTGATTCTAGGCATTGAAGCTGAAATTGCACAAAACTAAGGCATGCTTCATGCTAATTCTCTAAGTACATTCAAGAATTCTTTTTCTTTTGGAGTTTCTATTAAGATGCAATAGTTGTTTTAGCTGGTAACCAATTAAACAGCTTAAGCACTTGAGATTGTGGATGTTTGAGAGTAAAGATCCAAACCATAAGGCCTTCATGCTGGGTTTGGCTGCAGCAGTGCTTTTGGCATTAGCTCATGTTATAGTGAATTTGGTTGGTGGCTTCAGTTGCCTTTGTTCTCAACAAGAGGTTGATAAGGCTTCTCCCAATAGACAACTCTCAATGGCTTCTCTCATTTTAACATGGTAATGCCTCACTACCTCCACTACTGTTTTGGAGAAAAGATATAAGGAGAAGAGAAACAAAGAAATTTGGAATGTGATAAACGATGTGATGAGAAAAATAAATACAAAATTCGTGTGGCATGATTTTTTGTTTATACCCTTGTTTTTATTTATCTCCTTTCAATTGTGTGGTTGATCAGGATTGTGTTGGTTGTTGGATTGAGCATGATGGTGATAGTGATGTGATGCTGAAAATAAAATAAATGTGTATTTTTTATATTAGCAAGAAAAGACTAGTTAGTTCTGATATTAGTTTATTTTATGTTTTGTTTGAATATAAGTTTAGGGAAGGAAAGGTTTGTTTGACTAATCCCTTCCCACACTTTATATATAAGGAGAGCTCTTTTCTATTGAACGAGAATTTGAGTTGTGAGAACACTTGTGTGATTGGTTTGAAATTTATCTTGAACTCTTTAAGAGGTAATTGACGATTTTACCTTGAGTTTATCGTGAAGATGAAAAACTTTTCTGTTGAAAGATCACTTTGTAAAGCAGTGGATGAGGAGGAGGTAGAAACCATGAGGAAAAGAAAACCTAGCTCATGATACCATCTTAGATGAAAGAGAAACTAATATTATTGTATCATGACACTTGGAGAAGATGCAGAAAGAGTATATATATAGGTGGTGGAGACCAAGCTAAAACCTACCTACCGTATCATACATATACCATGCAGATACATACATGCAGACTACACTCTAGATAATACTCCTAATATACTCTTCATTCTTATAAGTTTCTTCTTTTCTTCTTTGTTCTGTGTCTTGAATTCTTAATATCTTGTTTAGTTGTCTTGTTATTTTTTGCTTCATGTTTCCACCAATTAATGTCCTTCATCATGTTTTGTTTACCTTGTGAAATCTGTTTAATTCTTTCTCATCTCTTAGAAGCAGATATTCACATTTAAAAAGCTTCCATCATTTTTAGATCAAAATCCAGAGTTTCCAGTGTTAGTTTGTGATAGAAAATTAAATCAAAATCCCTAACAGGTTCTTATTTCAAACAAAACACAAGTTGAAGGTTCTTATTTGGTTATCAAAGCTTAGATCCAACATTTTGATGACAGATCCGACATTTCCAGCGAAGACAGTTTTGTTCCATTGGTGCAATTGGCAATCTGAAAATTCACGTCAATTTGCATTGGATTTGAAGCGCGATTTGTTTGGCCATTCTGTGAAGTTTGTTCGGTGATTGGTAAGCGTCTTTCATTGAAGGACCGCATTCGTTGATTAAGCCAAGCATGACTGAATTCACGTGATTCATAGAGGCAATGCGGATTCACGTGCAGAGGTGAACAAAATTGAATTTGTTGTTTTCAAATCAATTCTAATTAAATTTTAATTCATGTAAAGTGAAAACTGAAACTGGCGCATGTAGCGAAAGTGTTGTGATGCGTTTTTGGATTTGGAAATTGAATTAGCAAATAGAATCAATTTGAATTGAAGATCTCCGATTGATGCTCGCTAGTTACGGGTGGAGTAATCACGCTTACGGTGAATTGAATTGTCAGAGCATTTGACAATTCACATGCGGTGCTGTTCTTGTCAATTGCAATTGGTTCGGTATTTTTTCGGTGCAATAATTAAACTATATTGGAACATAAATCCGCAAAGCAGGAGCTGTTTCGAGTGAAAAGATGCAGACAACATGAATTGCACGATGCAATTAACAAGATTGAACTTGAACAGTACAGTTATTGATTGGTGTTTTATTCAAATTAATTCCATAACTTTGGTGCCTTATGATCATTGAAATAGAGAATTCAATTGTTAAAAAGAATCAACAAGCAGCACGAGGAGAAATTCGTTTGATTCTTTAAGCAGTTGTGGTAATTCATTGGTTTTGTTGTACGGTGCCTTATGCCATTCATTTTTTTTTTCTCCAAATACTTTTTCCATTAATGCCTTTTTTTTGTTTGAAAGGTCTTACAGCCAAATGCTTCACAATTTTGGTGTCACTCTTGATAAGGTGATTATGCACTCTGCTATCTATGTTTGCCACTTTTCATTCTTCTAACTTTTTAGTGTTAATAAGGACAAAAACACTTGGCATTTAAACATGACATGATTATAAAGGAGAAATGGGAAACTCCATGTTTTTGTGAAGGGCTTGTTAACAATCCCTGACCAGGCTGATACTAGAAGATGTGCATAGTAAGGCAGTTTCTAGATGGTCAGTAGTATTATATCCCCTGATGTAAGAAATCAAGCATTTCACTAATACAAAAATCTTTGTTAAAATTTGAACTTGATAATTGTCAACTCTTTCTTGCAGTATTATCTCATTGTGAATCATCATTAGTTTTCCAATTAATTTTGCTTTCTGTAGTTTGTAGATACATGGTACAGTTAATTTTTCTTCTGTCATTTTAAACTTTAATATAGCAATCTGAAAACAGTTGTATTTTTTATCTTGCAGAATTATCAAGCGATTACGTCATCACCTGTCTATGTTAGTCCACTTGAGTTCCCTAGTAGACTACAAGTAGGGGCAGAATTTCAGAAGTATCGAAAGATATATGGTGAAAATAATTAGGACAGCTGATATTTTGGCATAACCAGAGAACCTGGCTAGAGCTAGCAGGGGTTGCTTTTCTTTACCAGACAAGTGTTAATATTATGACATCACTTTCTTAATTATGTGGTATCATAGAGGATATATTATTATGTGGTGAATATATATAAAAGCTCAAACACAAAAAAGACTTCAAATTATTCTGTGAATAGTTTGGTTTGCCGGGATATTCTAAGCAAAAACATAGAAGAAAAGGAATGAAAGCCGAAACCTAGGAATAAAAAAAAAAAAGAGGCTAGAAAACAACTATAAAATACAAAGGAAATAGAACATTAAAAAAATCAATAATTTATAATTGTAAAAAACTAGACCAATTGTAGGCTTAAAAGAAAAATCAATAATCTTAATATTAGTTCTAATATAGAAGAAAAGACTAACACTATTTTAATTCAAACTTTAAAAGAAGACTGTGAAAAGGAGGGTCAATCAATTAATACTATCACAAAAGAACAAAATCTTTTCTTTCAAGATATTAACTTTATCCATGACCCACACGAAAGAAAATCCTATTTAACAAAGCTTAATCAAAATTTAGATAAAGAAAAACTCATCAAGCAAATAATCATTAACCTGAAAATAATCATTGCATAGGGTGAAGGAGGTCTTCTCAATTATTAGAAAAAAATGAACAAACTATTAATAAAAAACAAGATTGGTGAATGATAAAAAAAAATCACAATATACATGGACAAAAAGTAAAATGATAAGTTTTAATCGAAAAAATTTAGTCAAAAAATATTGTTTTCAATTAACACGACTGAGAAATTACGTAAGTCTTCTATAATGACAACAAAATCTGAAAAAACAACTCCTAAAAAAACGCTACTTAATATTAGAAGTTCTCAACTATATCTCATTCTTAGTCAAACTTAAAATACCTACCAAAAGAAAATACAAAAAGGAGACAGATGAATTTGAGAATATGAATTCTGATGTTTAAGGTAAAATATGAAATTCTATTTTGAGTAATTCAATCACTTATAAAATTTTAAAATTTCATTTTTTTTAAATTTCTAACCCGAACACCACATTTTAATATAAATCATTTATAATTCTATATAAAAATAAATCTAATTAAACTATATACACAAATTGAAATATTAGATCTCTAGTCAATGAAAAATTTAATTGCTAACTGGACACATCCTATATGGAAATATTTTTATATTTTTTGCATGCATTTTTTAAACTTTTTTCTTTTAAGTATTCATGCACTAACTACTCTCCCACTCACTTTCGTTTCCACCATATATATATATATATATAAAATCCACATTAAAAGCAGCTTGGAGATAAAATTATACAATTATAAAATACCTCTAAACCTAAATCTCAAATTTTAGTTCATTTTTAAAGTAACTTTTAAAATCTGGAATGCAAGCCAACCCTAAGGAAATATTACAGAAACACGTTAAGAATATAGTATATATAATTCCATATATAGAATTTACTCATCTTAGACTTTTAAAATTTTCGTTTTGTGACAGATTCTTAGAACAGGACTCATTGTTAAATATTGTGCATATAATAGTATTAATCACTTTTGCTTATTCCAATATTCCTTTAATTAGCTTTTATGTGATGAAAAATACGTTGGCTTAATTAATAAGGAAAGGTCCCTAGTGCCATCATTCATAAACCATGGTTGTCTGATTGTGACCACACTTTTTTGTCACACATATGCATCTATCTCACTTTCCAATTTTAATTTTGTATGTGTATATCATTTATCACCCTAAAGTGAACATGAATTTGGAAAATAAAACCAATATTATGTCGTTACTTATTTAATGAATTTTAAAATAAGGTGCTAATTATTTTAAGATTAGAATAAAAAATTGTTTTTTCGTGAGAGTTGAGTATCATTTACAACATCAACATCAGTGACACCACACTAAATATTCTTGGCTTTAACGTTGATGCCATGGCTCATGTGCTCATATATGGCTTAGAATACCAAATCATGTGCCGTTTGATACCATTATTGGTTACTTGATTGAAAGCTAGTTTTTATTTTATTTACAAATTTAGCCTAAAGATTTAAAACAATGCTCTACGTGATTTTTTTTTTACTTCTTTATATAATTTTTTCTTATATAATGCACAAATATAATTTTTCTTATATATAATTTTTTCTTTAATAATTATATTTTTAATATAATAATAAATAACTAGAAAATAAAATTAAAGCATAAAGTATTAATGATTAATAGATTTATCTTATTTTTTTTACTTATATTTAAAGTTAATTTAATGCAACTTATCAATTTTCATTTTGTTATTTTAACTGTCATTTTGATTATTTTTTTGCTGTTAAATATTTCTAATATTTTAAATTACAAATAAAGAAAATAAGAAATCAATTCCATATAACTTTTAACAAAGTTAAGTAATAGTATTAATTAAAATTTGAATACTTTTAATTTTATAAAGGTTACTTTATGCAACAATAGTTGTCATCGATATTTTAGAAACAATGAAATTATTTGAAAAATGAAAATATTTTTTTTTCTATATTTTATTATTTTTAGTGGAGTTGTGAATTTTCTTTTGATAATTATGATATTAATGCCAATTATTCATTACCGAATATAATGATTAAGATCCTTAACTGTGGAGTTTAATTTTTTTACTCTTCTTACAATAACTAAATTTATTTTAAAAAAATAAAGATCTCTAATACTATGATATTTACTAGAACTTAAAATATTTTAAAGATTAATATACTATTTTTTAATCCATTTCACCTAAAGATTTTTGATCTTTCAATTATTAAGACTGTACAGCTTTCTAATTAAAATATCAACACATTATATCCTTCAAATTACGCGCCGATAGAAAAATATCAACACATTATATAATACCATAAATGTAATGTTAGACATGTTTTTCGTATTTATTAAATGAGTAATTTGCGGTTTTTTCTAAAATGTTTACCAATTTTTATAATAACTTTGCAAAAGTTAATTTAAATTAAACTGCCAAATATTGATTTACTTTGGAGTTTGTATCAAATTAAAATCAAACCAAAACCGGGTTTGATTTTTATGTTTGGTTTAAACAATTTTGGACAACGGTTAGGCTATGATACAGAACCTCTATATAAGGAAACCCATTTTCAGTTATAATTTATTTTAACATGAAGTTTATATTTATAATTAAATGACTTTATTAATATTTAAGAAAAATTAAATCATTTCTCTTTTATTATAAAAATTAAAAGTTACTTATTAATTATTTTAATAAGACTCAGTCATGAATATTATATAAAAATTTACATCTTAAACTTCAAGACACACCTGCAAATATTCTTTCCTTTTATATCTTTTAATTTTCTCATTTATCTAAATAATATAACATTCTTCTTCTCATCTTTTCTTTTAAAAGCAAATCCATCTATTGTCATAAAGATATTGCAGCGAGTTACATAAAAGAGTTATGATTAGATGCGCGTATCAATTTTAATCATAAACTCATGAAAGGTACCCGTGATAAGTGAAATCAGTAAGTAATTTTGGATTTAAAAAAAAAACATCTTTAATGTGTTTTTAAGTACATATGTTCTTGAAACATGTTAAAAGACACACACAATTTATATCTTCATTACATAGAATTGCTGTTCTTATTATGAACTCTCTGATTTGAAATCCTAACTTTGGTTCCTGTGCATATAATAAAGAAATGTTACCTATTCACAATCAATTGGCCCACTATGTAGATACCTATATGAGCTGGTTTATGCCCTGCTTTCCTTGCACCCTATCAAAAGAATCCCACATCGGTGAAAAAAAAAAAAAAAAAGACACAAAAGAAAACCAAAGTTAAGATTTGCCAGTTTGTATAAAAAAAAGCTTTCCCCACTTATCCCACCTTCTTATCATTCAATTCCTTTTTTTATTTATTTAATTTATTT
>Ga0099824_1000974_pt1 | contig 38343 bp, 34 predicted proteins | sample SiratrowhiteBW_FD_76837 | JGI IMG/M metagenome (GOLD analysis project Ga0099824, IMG submission 76837) | Root nodule microbial communities of legume samples collected from California, USA - Siratro white BW | ecosystem: Host-associated > Plants > Roots > Nodule | place: USA: California... | reverse complement strand
CTATATTCATTGGCTGTAATAGATAAGTCTCCGCCAAAGCTTTCTTTCAAATTATTAAAAACAGCGTCAAAGCTTCCAGTATTTATGTAAAGTTTTTTCATGTATTAGAATTTTGGTTTTAATGAATCAGTTAGTAGTTATTTACGTACAAAAACTAACTTTGGTTTTTATTTCATTTCTATAATCCAAATTTCGTTTATATTGGAAGCTAAATCTTTATAGAATTTTGCGGAGAAATTTCATAATTTTTATTTCTAAGATTCTAAGGTTCTAAGATGCTGAGTTTTTAAGTTTCTTAGAACTAGAAAATTTTACCCATCAAAGTCTTAGTAACTTAAAAACTTTCAAAAAAAAGCTGGAAAAATCTTAGCATCTTAGAACCTTAGGAATTTGGAACCTAAAAAAAAGCAGCTGCCTCAAATAAATTTGAAACAACTGCTCATCAGCAAAATAAAAATACCAATCTATTTTTATTCTTTTAAGTCAATTCGTTTATATCAGCATTTTTAGAATAATTGGCTTTCGGAATATCTTTAAAAAATTCGGCTTCTTCTAAATCGGCCATCGGGCCATATCCTAATAAATGTGTTCCTTTTCTTTTATCTCTTGTTTCTATAACATACAAAATCGACATATCATCAGGATCGCTCATTCCTTCATATCGATGATGAGCTACAATAAATATATCTTCAGGTTTGTAGGCTTCTTTTGTTTCTGCATCTATTAAACGATCATTTTCGAATAGATAACTAGCAGTATAACCTTCGTCCTGATATCTCTTTATATTGTCGGTTTCATGTTTTGAATCTTCTCGTTTCATATCTTTTAACTTTATCTGTTTATCAAATTTCCGTATAGAAACAAGATAAAATTAACTCAATTGATTTTAATGTTGCCTCATTCAAAAATCGCTTTTAAATGAATATTTATTTTTTCTTAATTTTAGCTAAGGCTAATTTGAAACACTAGAAAACATTGAAAAATTAGCTGATTTTGAGACCAATAAATACAACCCTTAAATGAGTAAAAATTATTCTTTTCTGGCAAATGGAGGAGAAATGGGACAACTAACCCGTGCTAAAGATTGGAGCAAAACGGCTGTTGGACCAGTAGAATTATGGCCACAAAGTCTGCGTACAACTTTAGGAATTCTGTTAAACTCCAAGTTCCCCATGTTTTTGTTTTGGGGGCCAGATCATATATGCTTTTATAATGACGCCTATCGTCCTAGTTTAGGAAATGGTGGCAAACATCCCGCTATTCTTGGCGAAAAAGGTGCCGATTACTGGCCAGAAATCTGGGATTTCATAAAACCTTTAATCGATCAAGTTTTTGATAAAGGCGAAGCGACATGGCATGAAGACCAATTGTTGCCGATTTACAGAAATGGTAAAATGGAAGATGTATACTGGACTTTTAGCTACAGTCCTGTGAATGATGAAAATGGAAAAACAAACGGTGTTTTGGTAATCTGCAATGAAACCACAGAACAAGTGCTTACACGCAAAAATCTGGAAGAAAGTGAAAGACGTTTTAGAAACACTGTAAAACAAATTCCGCTTGGCATCTGTATTTTAAAAGGACCAGAATTCATTGCTGAAATGGCTAATGCAACGTATCTTCATATTGCAGGCAAAGAAGAAAGTGATATTTTAAACCAACCCATTTTTGATTCGTTTCCTGAAACTAAAGAAGCTGTTTATCCCTTGCTAAAAAACGTCTTTGAAACTGGAATTCCTTATTCTCAAGATGAATTTGCTGTAACTTTAAATAGATATAACAAACAGGAATTAGCCTACTTCAATGTCGTTTTTTATCCTTTAAAAGAAGAAAACAATACTATAACAGGAATCATAGTGGTGGCTTATGAAGTAACAGAAGATGTAAAAGGAAGACATCTGCTCACAGAAAATGAAGTTGCGTTTCGCAATATTGTTATGGAATCTCCTATTGCAATGGCAATTTTTAGAGGAAAAGATTATGTAATCGAAATGGCCAATAAAGCCATGATGAAGGATATTTGGCAGAAAGAAGAAAAAGACTTTATTGGTCGTCCCTTATTGGAGGTTTTTCCAGAATTATACAATCAGAAATATCCTGAAATATTGCACGAAGTGCTCACAACTGGAAAAAAAATCAGCGAAAACGAAGCTGTTACCCATATTAATATTAAAGGAAAGCTTAAAAAATTCTACCTCGATTATGAATTTACGACGTTATATGAAAAAAATGGAAAAGCTTCTGGAATTATGTGCACCGTTTATGACGTAACTTCTAAAGTCAAAGCTCGAAAAAAAGTGGAGACTACAGAAGAAAGAGCACGTTTAGCAACTGAAATTGGAAAAATTGCTACTTGGGATTTAAATCTTAAAACCAAAAAGTTACTTTATAGCGATAACATTCTAGATATCTTCGGATTTGAAAAAGGCACTAAAATAATACATGAAGACGTTCGAAGCCGTATTCTTCCTAAAGACGAACATATTGTTAAAGAGGCTTTTGAAAAAGCGTTAAAGGAAGGCATTTACAAATATGAAGCTCGCATTTTAAAAGTAGACAATTCAATTGGATGGATTAAAATGCATGGCAAAATCTTTTTTGATGAAAATAATATTCCTTCAAAAATGATTGGAACTGTAATGGATGTAACTGTAGAAAAAAATATGCAGCATGTTCTAGTAAAAAGCGAGCAAAAGTTTCGACTCCTCGCCGATTCTATGCCCCAACTTATCTGGACAAGCGATACTTTGGGGAATCTAAATTATTTTAATGAAACCGTCTACAACTATTCTGGACTTTCTAAAGAAGAGATTGAAAAGAATGGCTGGCTACAAATTATCCATCCAGACGATCGCGAAGAAAATGTAAAACTCTGGATGGAATCAGTAAAAACGGGACATGATTTTCTTTTTATCCACCGATTTAAACGTTATGATGGCGAATACAGATGGCAGCTCAGCCGTGCCGTTGCCCAATTGGACGAGTCTGGAAAAGTGACCATGTGGGTGGGAAGCAGTACCGATATAGAAGAACAAAAAAACTTTACCAATCAGCTGGAAGAACAGATTATTGAACGCACAACGCAACTGGAACTCAAAAACAGAGATCTGGTTAATATGAATATCGAACTGCAGTCATTTGCTTATATATCGAGTCATGATCTTCAGGAACCTTTGCGTAAAATCCAGACTTTTGCTAGCCGATTGGCCGATTTGGATGAGCAGAATATTTCGGCGAATGCCAAAACCTATTTAAACAGGATTGAGTTTTCGGCTAAAAAAATGCAAAATTTAATACAGGATTTATTAACCTATTCCCGTGCCAATTCTGCCGATCGCATATTTACAAAAATTAAAATAGACGAAATCGCTGAAGAAGTAATCAGTGATTTTTCAGATCGCATTGAAGAAAAAAATGCCATTGTAGAATATCACGATTTGGGAGAAGCAACACTGATACAGTTCCAATTTAGACAGCTACTTCACAATCTGGTGGAAAATGCCCTAAAATTTTCACGTCCTGGCGTTCCTCCAAAAGTAAAAATATCAGTTAAAAAAGTTGATGGAAAATCGCTTCCAAATGCTGAATTTAAAGACAAAAAATACCACCATCTCCAAGTTTCGGATAACGGAATTGGTTTTGAGCTCGTTTATAAAGAAAAAATCTTTGAAGTTTTCCAGCGTTTAAACACCGAAAGCGAATATCGAGGAACAGGTATTGGCCTTGCAATTGTGAAAAAAATTGTAGAAAACCATAAAGGCTTTATCACCGTTGATAGTGAAAAAGGAAAAGGTTCTGTCTTTAATATTTATATTCCAGATTTATCTGAAATCAGTATTTAAATACAAAATTGGATTGGGTCGGGATAAACTTTTTCCAATCAATTTGTATTGCGTGTTCTATTGCTTTTATAATATCACTCATTAAAACGGGTTTGGTAATAAAGCAATTGGCTCCAAGTTTAAGACATTTTTCAATATTACCTGGCTCACTCGAAGCGGAATAAATGACTACTGGAATGTCTTTTTTGTCATCAGAACTTCTTAGTTCTTCCAAAACGTCAAATCCATTTTTTCCAGGCATATTTAAATCCAAGAAAATCACGGATGGAACAACAGATGATTCCGAAATGGCATTCAAAAAATTTTGACTTCCAGAATATGTTTGCAGCTTAATATTATGGGGAATAGATTCTACGGCATCTGCAAAAATACATAAATCATCTTCGTCGTCATCAGTATAGAATATGGTGAAATCTGTCATCGTATTTTTGGCTTAGAATTTTAATATGCCCAAATATAGTGCAATTTTATCTAATAAATAGGATTTAGATTTAATTTCTTACAAAGTAAATTGAAATATCATAATTTATAAGTTTAATTATATAAGCTGTAAAAGTGTAAAAATCTCCAACTTTACTTTAATATTTTTCAGACAATACCTTCTGTTTGTCAAATAATTAAAATATAAAAAACAACTTAAAAATATAACGTTATGGGCGATCATAAAGACCTTACAGATGAATTTGCAGTAGACAAAATAAAAGATCTGGCTGCGCATATTAAAACGTGTATGTTTTGTACATATAACGAATACAGGATACAATCTCGACCTATGTCTGTGCAGAAAATTGATGATTTGGGAAACCTATGGTTCTTATCTGACAGAAACAGCGGACAGAATGCAGAAATCACACTGAATCCAATGGTTGAAATCTTTTTTGCCGAACCGCATGATAAATTCTTAACTCTTCATGGAACGGCAAGTATTTCATACGATCGAGAAACAATTGAAAAATTATGGAATCCAGCAGTAAAAATCTGGATGCCAGGCGGTGTCGATGACCCAAATTTAAGCGTAATTAAAGTAGTTCCGGAAGATGGTTACTACTGGAATAATAAAAACGGAAAAATGGTTGCGATTGCAAAAATGACAGCTGCTTTTATTACAGGAAAAACTATGGATGACGGAATCGAGGGAAGCTTAAAATTGTAGTTTTTTTGAACCGCAAAGGTTTTTTTAAACTGCAAAGAGCGCAAAGGTTTATGCAAGGCACGCAAAAGAAAATAATCTTAGCGAACTTAGCGTGAACCTTTGCGCTCTTTGCGGGTAAACATCATTTCTAAATTAAAATCAAACAGTCATCCTTTTCAATTCTAAAGCATTCAAAATACCTGCTTCGCTTGCTGTATTATTAAAATAAATAAATCCTTTCTTGGTACGAATCTGGCGATATACCTCCCGTAATTCTTCCGTAGAATAACTTGAATGAAATAATCTTGGGATTCCATGAAAACGCATGTAAAGTAATGGAAAATCTTTGAAGATAGTTTGAGGAAGATTGGGATAACTCACACTGCAAAACGTGATATTGTTTTCCTTAAATGCATTCCAAACTTCATCGTTCCACCAGCTTTCGTGGCGAAATTCGACTACATTTTTGAAATTGTAGTTAAGAATTCCGATTATGGCATGTAATTTTTCTCTGCTAAAAGCATAACTTGGCGGAAATTGAAAGAGAACAGCAGCGAGTTTGTCTTTCATGCCTTCCTTACAAATGTTATAAAAGTCATTCAAACGGCTTTCACAGTCTATAAGCTTTTTGATATGTGTGATTTCTTTTGGCACTTTTACCGAAAACAAAAAAGACTCTGGCGTTTTATTGTACCAATTTTGGAAAATACGAACGGTAGGAAATTTATAAAAACTGCCATTAAACTCATAAGTGTCAAAATGCTGGCAATAGAACTCAAACCATTTTTTGGAAGGAAGATTTTGAGGGTAAAAAACGTTCTTCCAAAAACTGTTGTAAAAACTGGAACAGCCTATTTTTACGTGATTTTTCATATATATAATTGTTGGCAGTTAGTGCAGAAAAAGCTTCTGCGTTTTCGTTCTCCAGTCTGCTTTTTCTGGAAAGGAAGATTGCATCGTAAACATATATTTTTTGTATAGGCTTCCCAATGTTTTTTAAGTTCAAACTTCTTTTTCCAGTATAGAAATTCAAAACTGTATGTGGAGCATTCAGCAATAAGCTGGCTTTTTATATGAGGCGGAATTTTCTCTACAATCGATTCTGGATGCACATAACAGCGGTACAAAACTTCATTTTTTATAATGTTGCCTACTCCAGAAAAAATATCCTGATCTAAGATGACATCGCAGATCATTTTTTGAGGCATTTTTTCGATACTCTCTTGGGCTTTTTTAGGATTCCAATTTTCATTCATGACATCAACACTCCAATCGTAATGAGAATTAATGTCTCCCTCTAAAATTTTTACAGAACAAGTATAAAAATTAAGCTCTCCGTTTTCAAAAACTAAACTCAATCTGGGTTTTGAAACTTTACGCTCATTTATTCGGTATGTCCCAAACATGAGCATGTGAATTTTTACTGTAAATGAATCAAAACAGATTAAAAAATGTTTTCCCCAAGTTTTAAAAGCTAAAATGGTTTTATCCTGTAGCCTAGAAATATCAATATGCGTATTCCCAGATACAGAAATTATTTTCTGTCCCGTAAATTGCTGCACTTCTTCTTTTAAAATTACTATTGACGGACCTTCGGGCATATACTCAATTTTTTATTTAACTAAAAAAGTGCAGCTCTAAAACTGCACTTTTATTTTATTTCTTATGCTTATTCAATTTCTGCAGCTTCAAGATTTACTGCATTTACAGCAACTTCTGTCAGGGTTTTATCAGCACCTTTTTCTTCATCGAGTGTTTGCTCTAACAAAGTAGCTGCTTCAGGAATACCTAGAGTTTCGGCAAATTGTCTTAAAGTACCGTAAGTAGCAATTTCGTAATGCTCAATTTTCTGGCTCGCAGCAATAATTCCTGCATCACGCACTACTCCAAATTCTGTTTCTTCCAGCATTCCTTTCGCTTCTTCGATCAAACCTTCCATGGCATCGCATTTTTTTGCCGTTGGTTTTTTACCGACGATTTTAAATACTTCTTCTAAACGGGCAATTTGCTCCTCCGTCTCAGTTAAATGATTGTCAATTGCATCTTTCAATTCAACAGAAGAAGCATTCTTAACCATTACAGGCAAAGCTTTTGTCAGCGCTTTTTCTGCCCAATAGATATCTTTTAGTGCTTCTTCAAATAATTCAGTCAATCCTGAGGCTGCACTCGATTTTGGCTTTGTAACTCCTCTTGGTGTTGTGTCTTTTGTACCTTCTTTTGCTGTACTTGCATTTTTACTATTTGTAGTTTTCATGGTAATAATTTTTATGATTAATAACATGATAAAATTACTTCGTGAATAACGAGAGAGGTTACAAGATTTTAAATTAAAATTCTATTCTAAACATCTGTTAATTATAGAATTACACTAAAAAATCTTATAAGAAATTCCTTCGTCTTCGTGTTAGATTTGTAAATATTAATCATAAAAAACAAACATCATGAATACTATCGATAAAAAAAACGGTTATGATACAGATTTAAAAAATCATTTTTCTGATGATCGAAATTTAGGTGAAGACTTAAAAGACGATAGACGACAAACGGATAATGATAATCGAGAAATTGCAGAGCGTGGCTATACTGTTAGAAACGGTCATAATCCGAACAAGCCAAATCCAGATCAGGAAGATTATCTAAACGATGATGATTTGGACGACCTTAATGACGATTTCCATAACGACAGAGATCTAGAGGACAATAATGATGAAATCTATGAAGTCGAATTGGAAGATGATAATTTTGCCGAAGAAAATGACGAATTCGACAATCCTTCAGATCTAAAAGAAGATGAGTATGACTTTAACGAAACCGAAGATGTGCTAGAAGACATTGACGATGAGGACGAAGATGAAAATGATGACGAAGACATTGACGATGAGGACGAAGATGAAAATGATGACGAAGATGATGACGATTATATCGAAGAAGATATTGACGACGATGATAATGATTATGTAGAAGATGATGTTCAGGAAGATGATGATGAAGAAAGTTATCCCGAAAATGATCCGCGCAGATTTTAATCGTTTATTCGTATTAAAATAAAAACCGTCCCGTTATTTAACGGGACGGTTTTTTTTGAGTCTAAAATTTAACTACTTAATCTCCAATAATTTTCAGTACTGGATTACCGTCTTTCGTGGTTTTATAATTATTACAGAAACCACAAAACGACACATTATAAAAGTCAATGTGCCGTTTTAAATTTGTTTTTATTTACTGATTTTTATACCCTTGTAGATCTTCCGCTGATTAATGAAATAACGAATAGAACTAAAAATATAAAGAATAAAATTTTAGCTATACTAGCGGCTCCAGCGGCAATTCCACCGAAACCAAATATTCCTGCCACTATGGCTAGAATAATAAAAGTGACTGTCCAACGTAACATAATAATAGTTTTTTAGTTAATAATGATTTTGTTTGTATTGCAAACTTTTAAGCTTTTGGAGAGATGCAGTAACTCTTTTATGAACAAGGCGTTTCTAAATTGATTTCGTAATTCTGAATCAATTCAGAAAATGCTATTTCTGATTTTGTAAAATATTTTCTTGTGCTTCGGCTTTTTTTTGCCAAATCAAAATATTTCTGAATAGAACCATCTTCGTAAGTTGAAATCAAAAGCGGATGAACGTAATAATCTTTGCAGACTTTTCTAGTATTTCCAAGCGCTTCGGCCGTGAGATCAAAAGCGGTTATAATATTCTGTTTGACTTCTTTTTCATCTGAAGCCACTCCTATTTCCATTAAACTTTCAAAGAAAATAATAGACGCTGCCCAAGTTCTAAAGTCCTTTGCACTAAAATATTCGCCCGAAATATTGTGCAGATATTCATTAACGGCATGACTGTCCAGAACTTTTCGTTCGCCATTTTTATCGTAATATTTAAAAACCTCATAGCCTGGAATTTCTTCGCAACGACTTACCAATTTTACCAATTGTTTATTGCGAGTGGTAATAGTATGCTGTTTTCCTTTTTTTCCAACAAATTCAAATCGGAGGGAATTTCTATTGATATTGATGTGGCGTTTTCTTAAAGTCGAAAGTCCGTAAGATTTGTTGTGTTTGGCATATTTCTCATTTCCGATTCGAATATGCGTTTCTTCCATTAAACGAATCACCAAAGCAGTAACTTTTTCTTTAGACCATTCTTTTTGTTCCAAATCAAGATCGACTTGTTTTCTTATTGCTGGAAGTTTAGCTCCGAATTCGGCGATTTTATAAAACTTAGTCTGATTTCGAATCAAATTCCATCTCGGATGATAACGGTATTGTTTCCTATTTTTAAGATCTGTTCCTACAGCTTGCAAATGTCCGTTTGTAATATCTGTTATTCGGACATTTTCCCATGCCGGCGGAAGCACCAAACTATTAATGCGTTTAATTTCGTTTTTACTTTTTACATTTTTTCCGTTCTTTTTATAAACGAAATTTTCTCCTTCGCGGCAGCGAACAATTGTTAATTGATGATCATTAATATATTCTAAGTCTAGTTTTTCAATTACTAGATGTGGCGCTTTAATTAGCTGATTCATTAAATTTTCTTTTTTCGCCGCATTCATGGTATTTAAAAATTTATCACAGAAATAGTTTTGAATTATTTTTAATTATTTCTTAAAGACTCGATTAAGTCTTTTTTGTTCATATAAGATCTTCCCTTTATGCCTACTTTACTGGCTTGTTTCAAAAGTTCTTCTTTTGTCCATTCATCATAAGGCTTTGCTTTTCCGCCTTTCTTTCCTGCGTTTGGCGTATTAGCGATACGAGCCGACTTTTCTTTGCTGTATCCCTTTTTCACCAATGCTTCATACTGCTCTTCATTCTTAATTCTTGGATCTGGCATGACTTTAATTTTTATGGTTAACATTTGACATTTCATATGTCGAAATCTGTTATATCAAAATTCATCATTAACACAGGAATTTTTGTTATAGAATTTTTGTCGCAAATTTCATTTTTGTAGGATGGGAATTGTGAAAGTGGAAATGTAAATTTTTCTTTTTTTGAGAAATGTAAAATGTTAAGTATAAAAAAATCCCAACTCTTTTGGAGTTGGGATTAATCAATATAAAGAGACTGTAATTTCAAAATCACCAAAATCAATTGTTTTAAATGCGTTTACAAGGAATTAGGAAATTAGAATTAAAAAAAAATGTTTCATCATTCAATCTATTTTTTAGCTCCAACTCATATTGATAATAACTTTATTTCCCGTTATTTCAACTTTTCCTCCATAAGCTTCTTGGTCTTTTGGATGAATTTCATATATTTTGGTATTGTTTCTAATTTTTGGAATATTATTTTGAAACCCCTTACTTTGTTGCATCCACTTCTTTATTTCAGGTTGAGAACTTTCAAATTCAATTATAAATTGTCGTGTAAAAATAGAACCTCTTTTTTCCATATCTATAATTTCTGCATTGTCAGGAAGTTTTTCAAGTTGTCCCCAACTTAAAGCACATTTAATTGCTTCTTCTTTTTGCCAAGGCAACACAAAAGGAGAAAAATAAATTATATATAGAAAAAACATTCCTAATAGAACCAATATCGAAAATATCTTAACAATCTTCATTTAAAAATTAAAATAATTAATCACATTTAATATTTTTATAATCTCGGTAGTCTCAATATAATTTTCTTTTGATGTATCCCAACGAATCAGCTCACTCAAATTTAACCAATTTTCTTTATCTCTTAATTTCTTACGACAATACCAAATTCTTTACATAAAGAAAATTTAATATCTAAAACAAAGTCTTTTTCTACTCAAATTGATTTTAGGGCTAATTTAAAAAATTTACATTTTAATCCTATAACAATCTCTAAAAATCCTGTAAGACATTCCTTTAACTTGTCTATAATTTTACATTATAACATTAAAACTATTAAAATCATGAAAAAGTTATTATTAGCCGGAAAAGCCATTTTAGGAGCAGCACTTATTATTATATTCCTTCAATCTTGTAAAAACGAAACCAAACAAGAAGATCCAAAAGAGGTTGCAGAAGATGCGAACGAAACAAAATTTGATTCTATTGACAGCAAAGAAGATGACTCTGAATTTTTAGTAGATCAAGCTGAAATTAATTTAGCTGAAATCGAAATTGGTAAACTGGCTCAAACAAAAAGTACTAACGCTGAAGTGAAAAAATTTGGTAAAATGCTTGTTGATGAGCACACAAAATCGGCTTCTGAAGTGAGTGCTTTAGCAAAAACGAAAAATTTTACTCTTCCAACTTCTTTAACTGAAGAAGGTCAAGAAGAATACAATAAATTAAACGAAAAATCGGGTGTTGATTTTGATAAAAAATTCGCTGATATGATGATTGATGGTCACGAAAAAGCGATCAAGAAATTAGAAAAAGCCGCAAAAGATGCTAACGATCAAGAAATAAGAACTTGGGCTTCTAACAATATTGCAGGTTTAACAGCGCATTTGGAACATGCCAAAATGCTGAAACAAAACCTAGACAAAAAGTAAAATGAATTAAGACGCTAAGATTCTAAGGTTCTGAGATTCTAAGCTATTCAGTCTAAGAACCTCAAATCTTTGCTAAAAACCCCTTCAAGAGTTGAATTGCTTGAGGGGGTTGTTTTTTTGAGATGCTAAGATTCTAAGTTTTCTTTTCTTTGAGCTAAATCTCAACGTTCTGCTTTATTAATTACTAAATTCGCTAAGATTCTAATCACAAAAGAAAAACTTAGTATCTTAGAATCTTACCAACTTTGAACCTTATTTAAGCGACGCCATATCAATCACAAAACGATATTTCACATCTCCTTTTAATAATCTTTCGTAGGCATCATTTACATCGTTAACTCCGATTACCTCTACATCTGATGTGATATTATGTTCGGCACAAAAATCAAGCATTTCTTGAGTTTCGGCAATTCCTCCAATAAGAGATCCTGAGAAGCTTCTTCTTCCTAAAATCAAGCTGAAAGAAGTTACAGGAAGCGGATCCATTGGTGCTCCAACAAGAGTTAATGTTCCGTCTACTTTTAGTAAATTTAAGTACGCGTCAATATTGTGTTCGGCAGAAACGCAGTCTAAAATAAAATTCAAACTTCTTGCATGCGCTGCCATTTGCGCTTCATCTGTAGACAATACCACCTCATCTGCTCCAAGACGTTTTGCATCGTCTGTTTTAGATAAAGATGTTGTAAAAACCACTACGTGAGCGCCCATAGCTTTAGCAATTTTAATTCCCATGTGGCCAAGACCACCAATACCTACAATTCCAACTTTTTGACCAGGACCAACTTTCCAAAGCTTTAATGGTGAATAAGTTGTAATTCCAGCGCATAATAACGGAGCAACAGCAGCTAAATCTAACTTATCTGAAATATGCAAAACGAAGCTTTCGTCTACTGTAATGCTTTGAGAATAACCTCCATAAGTTTGTCCTCCTAAGTTTTTGTCTGGCGAATTAAAGGTCTGAGTACTTCCCTCATCACAGAATTGCTCTAAATCATTTTTGCAATGTTCGCATTCTCTGCAAGAATCAACCAAACAACCCACTCCTGCTAAATCGCCAACTTTGAAGCCTTTTACATGATCTCCAACTTTAGTCACGCGACCCACAATCTCATGTCCCGGAACAATCGGATAAATGGTGCCATGCCATTCATTTCTAGCCGTATGCAAATCTGAGTGGCAGATTCCGCAATACAAAATTTCAATTTCTACGTCATGCGCCTGTACAGCTCTTCTTTTAATATCTAAAGTTTTTAATGGTGCTTCGGCAGCTTCTGTTCCAAAGGCTTTAATGCTTTTTGTTTCCATAATTTATTTGTTGTTTTTTGTTTTTTGTTTCATCACGATAGCTATCGGGACAGGTCTAAAACCGTTCTGAAATTGCAATAGAAATCTAGCTGACTTATACTGATTTGCAAACAGTTATATAAATTTCGATTATTTTTATCTAATCAAAAAATATAATCTGTTATAAATCAGTAAGATCTGCGTAAAAAAACTTAGTCCCGATAGCTATCGGGATAGCAACTTAGTGTCTTAGAAACTTAAAAAGAATAATATTCCTCATCTGTAACACTATCCAGCCATACTCCCGAGCCTTTGTCTACTTCTGTCACAATGGTGATATGAGAATATTTGGTGTTTGGTGTTGCTCCGTACCAATGTTCTACTCCAGGCAAAACCGTAATTACTTTTCCTTTTTCGATAAGATTAATTTGTCCGCCTCTTTCTTGGTAATAGCCAACCCCATCTGTTACAATGATTAATTGCAGACTCGCATTACTGTGCCAATTGCTTCTCGCTCCAGGTTCAAAAGAAATATCTTTGATTACAGTATTTTCAGGGTGAATTTCGCTTGTCTGCTTTTTATATGACACTTCGCCTGTCATATAAGTGTTTGGAATTTTACCTTCTTCGATTACAGCAGTGAAATGTGTCGACATAATTTCGTTGTTTTTAGGTTAATAATTAATTTTTAAAATTCTTATAAGCTTATTTGAATGAAATAATCAGTACAACGAATCTCTTTTTTAGAAGGAGATTTTGCTTTTAATTAATACTTTAAAGATTTTTATTTTTTTTCTATTATCAAAATTTAAAACTAAATGCAAAGCGGAACATGCTTTTGTGAAGTATTATTTAGTCATTAAAAAAACTGATGCAAAGGTTCGTTGTTTATTTCAGGGCAAATGTAGTGCAATACTGCAATTGAGAAATAACAATATTCAAACAAAAAATTAAGAAATTGAAACAATTTACATTCGAAGCGATTTTGGAACCGTTCCTGTAAGTCTTTTAAAATAATTATTGAAGTAACTCGGATAATCAAATCCAAGCGAATAACCAATATCAGAAATGCTCCAATCTGTGTGCTGCAACAAAGCTTTTGCTTCATTAATCACTCTTTCTGTAATGTGTGCCGTTGTCGGTTTTCCTGTAACTTCTTTCACAGAACGATTTAAGTGATTCACATGTACAGAAAGGCTTTGCGCATAGTCCTGGGGAGTTTTTAAAGCTAAAGGCTGATCTTTTGTCTCTATTGGAAATTGTCTTTCTAATAATTCTAAAAACAAAGATGTAATTCTTGAAGAAGCATTTTTATGTTTAAAGAAGTTCTCAGAAGGCTGCATTTTCATAGATTCATGAATAATCAAATTGACGTAACTACGCATCAAATCATCTTTGAATGCATAATCGGTTTCGTATTCTTGAATCATTTTTTGGAATAACGAATCGATAAACACCTTTTGTTCAGTAGTTAAAGTAAAAATTGGCGTTCCTCCTATTTTAAACAAAGGCGATTCCTGAAGGGTTTCTGAACGGTCTTTTGTTTTAAAAAATTCCTCAGTAAAAACGCAAGCATAACCTTCAAATTTCTCAGAAACCGTTTCCCAAGAATATGGAATAATCGGATTACCGAAAAACAAAATCGTTCCGTCAGTTTCTATTCCACGGTCGGCGTATTGAATGATGCTTTTGCTGGTATTGATGCAGATTTTATAGAAGTCTCTTCGGCTGTAAACGGGAACTTTACTGAAATCTCCATTTATAGGATACACTTTAAAACCCTTCATTTTTAAATCTGAAGTAAAATCGCAATTCTGAGTTTCTGTCTGACTATTCATTTTGCAAAGTTATGAAAATCAAACAATATTTTTTTGTTTCAGGTTTAAAGTTTCAGGTTTTAGGTTTAACCGCAAAGAGCGCTAAGGTTTACGCTAAGTTCACTAAGTTTTTTTTAATTAAAGAAAATGCTCGCAAAGTCGCAGAGACGCAAAGTTCTTTTTGAATTGCCTCCTGCTTTAGCTGGAGGTCTAAAAAGCTAAGTCAAAAGAGGCTTTAGCCAAACTTAGAACCGTTTGGCTAAAGCCTTTAAAAGTACCTTTTTTTCACATCCAGCTAAAGCTGGACGCAATTCATTTATTGGTATTAAAAAAACTTTGCGTCTCTGCTCCCGATAGCTATCGGGATTGCGAGATTCAATACTTAGCGTGCTTTGCGTAAATCTTTGCGAACTTTGCGGTTAATTTAATTTTTTAAACTGGTAGTTCGTAATCCTTTTGCGGAAGCATATAAAACCACTTCTTTAGCATTTTCATCTTTTTGAATGATAATTTGCGCATAACCATTAAAAAGCTTTCTTTTCCAAGGTTCTGCAGGCGTAATAACCTGAATGATTCCTGGATCTGTATTCATTACATCCCAATCTTTTATTTTTTGCAATGGGGTTGTTGCAATGTGAATCGTGTTTTTGCCTTCTTTTAGAATAGATGCATTCAAAATATATTTTTGAGAATCTTCTTTGCTTGGTTCCACTTTAGTTCCGTTAACGAAAATCACTGCCTCTGCTCCTATTTTTTTATAAAATAAGCTCACGAGATTAGAAGCCGAATTACTTTTCAAATCAAATTCACCTTTATAAATATATGATGGCGCTTGTTTTTTATAATCACGATCTTTAAAAGCATCACTCCATTCATTTTCAGGATAATTAGGCAATTGTTGAGGCAAAGAAGCACTTTCTACCTTTTGCTCTTTAAAATTATTTATGGCAACTAATGCAATGTCATCAATAAACTGATCACTTTCTAATGAAGTTGGATCTCCGTTGCCCACTCCTAGAATTTTTCCGCCTTTTATAGATAACGTAATTTCGTCGTTTGCGGTCGGAACGTGCAAGCCATTTTTATCAGTAGTTTCAACCGTTACAACCGAAACATTTCCTTTTAAAACATTTTCTTTATCTAATGACAATTTGATGTTTTCTGGTTTTCCAGTTGTTTTTTGAATATCTGAAAGCACTTTCTTTCCGTTTTTATAACCCACAGCTTCCAAAGTTCCTGCAGCGTAATTTACTTTCCATTCCAAATGGCTGTTTTGTTCCATCTTCTTTTTTCCTAAACTCTTTTTATTTAAGAATAGCTCTACTTCATCGCAATTCGAATACGCCCAGACATCAATTGCTGCACCTTCCATTCCGCTCCAATTCCAATGTGGGAATATGTGTAAAATAGGTTCTTTCCCCCACCATGATTTTAAATAGAACACATTGTCTTTAGGGAAACCGCAAACGTCCATCATTCCGAAATAAGAAGTCACAGAAGGCCAGCCATAAGGCGTTGGTTCGCCTCGATAATCAAAACCTGTCCAAATAAACATTCCAGCTAAATAAGGTCTTTCAGCATAAAATTTCCACCCTTCTTCGATACTATAAAAAGTGGGACGAGGTTTTTTATCATAAGCGCTTTGGTAATGTTTGGCATCATCGGTAAAATAAATGCCTCGCGTGGCAAAGGTCGAACCTTCTTCTGTACCCATTCCTGGCTGATTTTTAAACTGATTTCTATGCGCATCGATATCTCCATTTCCAAGATAATTATAGCCCATGATTTCCACTACATTTGATATTCCGCTCTTAAATCCGCTACTGATTCCTACCGTTACAGGTCTTGTCGGATCAATGCTTTTGCTGAAATCCTGCATTATATTGGTAATTCTTTCACCAGTAATTCCGCCTTCAATCTGCCATTCTTCATTTCCAACAGACCAGCAGAAAATACTCGGATGATTTCGGTCGCGCTCGATCATTCGTTGTAAATCATTCAAATGATAATCGTTGATTCCCATCAAACGCGTTTCATCAATAACCAGCATTCCCAATTTGTCACAAGCGTCCAATAATTCAGGCGTTGGTGGATGGTGCGAACAACGATACGCATTCGAGCCCATTTCTTTCAGTTTTGCGATTCTGTAGTACTGAATTTCATCTGGAAGGGCTGTTCCAATTCCCGCATGATCTTGATGGTTGTTTGTTCCTTTAAGTTTAACCTGTTTTCCGTTAAGGAAAAAACCATTTTCTGGATCGAACTTTATGGTTCTGATTCCGAAAGAAGTTTTGTATTGATCAATTACTTTTCCTTCACTTTTAATTTCTGTGACCAATTGATACAAATTTGGATTATCAATATCCCACAAAAGCGGATTTTTGACGTTTAATTTTGCTGTGTAAGTATTTGTTTTGTAAAATTCAGGAGCTAAAACATTTTCAGTATTTACTGCAACTTGTTTTCCCAAAGCATCCAAAATAGTTTGGTTTATCTCAACATTTCCTTTAAAATGGCCTTTATTTTCCAATTTTACTTCTGCAGTAATTGAAGCATTATCATTCACGATTTCGGAAGTTACGTACGTTCCATTCAGCGCCACATGAAGCGGATTCGCTTTCTGAAGATAAACATGCCTGTAAATCCCTGCGCCTTCATAAAACCAGCCTTCTTCCATCGAAGCATCGACACGAACTACGATGGTATTTTCGCCTCCATAATTAACGTAAGCCGTTACATCATACTCAAAACCATTATAACCGCTTTCTTGTGTTCCTAAATAAAATCCGTTAAAAAAGACTTTTGAATTTCTAAAAACGCCATCAAATTTTAAAGAAATGATTTTTCCTAAATCATCATTTGAAATCGTTATTTTCTTTCTGTACCAGCCAATGCTTTTCTCTGGGAAATTTTTCCCTGCTGCTTTAAATCCGTGGCTGAAACTTGCGCTTTCGCTAAAAGGCTGTTCGACTGCCCAATCATGCGGAAGATCTAATTTTCTCCAAGCTCGATCATCAAATCCAGAAGCAGCTGGCCCATCGCCAAATCCAGTTTTAGTTAAATAGGAAAAATAGCCTTCTGCATGGCCAAAATCTTTCTTTGTATCGTATGAATGTCCAAATGAAAACCGCCAATCTTTATCAATTAAAAAGACTTCTCTTGCTGAATCTTTCTGTGCAAAAACAGGAATTGAAAATAGAATTAAAAAACAAAGAATTGTTCTTAAAAGGAAATTGGTTTTCATAGGTTTAGTTGTTAGTAAAATCAGATAGTGATAAAAATAAAGCTTTTAGAGAAGAAACATTAATAGTATTTTGTCAAAATATGATAAGCCATTCATAACAAATGCTTCTAGAATGGGCTTTCAAAATTTAGAATGAATCTAATGGCTTCAGATTCAAAAATGATTTTCTTTTGATGTAATTTTATATTTAAATCATAAAAAGCAATTACCACTATGAGTACTATTATTAACGAAAATAGACTCCAGACAACTTTTAAAAACCTTGATCAGAAGATTAGCAAACTTAATGATCAGAAGATTGTCGCTTTTTTTGAATCTTTAGGATTATTGGAAAGAAAAGATGTTCCAAAAGACTTTTTGAATTGGGAAAATATACTAATTGTAGTTCCAAATCGACATGTCTCTCACGAACTGAAATATTATAAATATACCATTTCACGAATTTCATTCTTAACTAATCCTTACGCAGATCAGATTCATATTTTTGATCTGAAAGATTGGAAAAGCGCTTCGCAAAACAAAACGCAGTTTCAGATTAGAGAAATGCTGAAAACGAGTTTTGGAGGTGTAAAGAAAGTTATTAAGGAATCTTAGAAAAGAATTAAAAATCTGGAATTAAAAATTAAAAGCCCAATCGATATTGGGCTTTTTTGTTTTTAACTGCACTCGCAAAATTTTATTTTCTCTCGCAGATTTGGCAGATTGAGCAGATTTAATCTTTTATAAATAGCAGAAAAAATCCCCATAATCTGCCAAATCTGCGAGAGAAAATCTTTTAGATGAAATACTTTGCGGTTAAGAAAAATTTATTGTACCTCTAAAAGCTCTTTAATTTTAGCTTCTAAAGCCTGTCCATGAATGTTTTTTGCTAAAATGATTCCGTTTTTATCGATTAAAAAGTTCAAAGGAACAGATTGCAGCATATAATCTCCGACAACAGGAGACTGCCAATATTTTAAATCACTAACATTTGTCCAAGGCAATTTTGCTTTTGCGATTGCACCTGTCCATAATGGCTTTTTAGTATCCATAGAAACTCCATAAATCGATAATTTGTCTGGATAAGCATTATGCAATTTGATTAGCAATGGCTGTTCTTTAATGCAAGGTCCACACCAAGAAGCCCAGAAATCAACTAAAACTAATGAGCCACGCAAAGAAGAAAGCGCTACTTTCTCTCCTTTTGTATCTGGAAGATCAATTTCTGGAGCAATATCTCCAACATCTACGCCTACTACTTGAGCTTTAGAATGGGTAATTATACAGCATAAGAATGCTAGAATGAGTACAGTTTTTTTCATGATTAAGTTTATAATTAGATTATGGGGCTGAAATTTATCTCTCGCAAAGTCGCAGAGGCGCTAAGTTTTATAATTAAGTTAAGCATTCGGATAAAGCCTTCTCTCTTACCTTTTTTTAACCTGCATCTAAAGCTGGAGGCAATAGATTAAAAAACTTTGCGACTTCGCGTCTTTACGAGATTTTTCTATAGGCAAATATAAATTTTCTTTCACAAAACATCTAGTTTTCTGTATTGCCAATCATAAAATTATCCTAAATATTTTTCTTCAAATCCATATATCGGGAAAAGTCGATATATTTGCGTCATGGAAACGATAGAAATTTTTAAAGCATTATCTAATAAGTCCCGACTGCAAATGTTGGAATGGCTAAAAGAACCCGAAATTAACTTTCCTGGCCAACTGGAACATGCAGGATTTGAGCATGGAGTCTGCGTTGGACAGATCCAAGCCAAAGCTGGTTTGACACAATCTACTGTATCTGAATACCTGTCCATTTTACAGCGCGCTGGTTTTGTTGAAGCCAAACGTGTTGGACAATGGACTTATTATAAACGTAACGAAGGTGCCTTTGAAGCACTTAGTAAATTAATTCAATCTAATTTGTAAAATTACTATGAGTACAAACAACCTATTCTCGGAGTTTAACTTAAAATCGTTAAATCTGAAAAACCGAATTGTAATGGCGCCAATGACGCGCTCTTTTTCTCCTAACGGAGTTCCAACCGATGAAGTCGCAGCTTACTACCAAAAAAGAGCTGAAGGCGAAGTTGGATTAATTTTGTCTGAAGGAACTGTTATTGACAGAAAATCATCTTCTAATGATGCTAATGTTCCTCACTTTTATGGCGATTTAGCTTTAAATGGATGGAAAAAAGTGATTGATGGAGTTCATGCTGGGGGCGGAAAAATGGGACCGCAAATCTGGCATATGGGAATTATGGACAACCATCATTCTGGATGGGTTCCTCCTGTTCCTTTTGAAGGGCCGTCTGGATTAAACCGACCTGATTTCAGAAACGGCGTTGCCATGACTGAAAAAGATATTGAAGATACTATTCTTGCTTTTGGAAAAGCTGCTTCTGATGCCAAAAGATTAGGATTTGACACTGTTGAAATTCACGGTGCACATGGTTATTTAATTGATCAGTTCTTTAGAGCTGAAACTAACTTGCGTGATGATATTTATGGCGGAAAAACTTTGCCAGAACGTAACCGATTTGCAATTGAAGTAATTAAAGAAGTGAGAAGACAAGTTGGTGATGATTTTGCAGTAATCATGCGTTTTTCTCAATTCAAACCTTCTGACTACAACTATAAATTGGCAAAAAATCCGCAAGAATTAGAAGCTTGGCTTACTCCTCTTGTTGATGCCGGAGTTGATATTATTCACGCTTCACAACGCCGTTTCTGGGAACCAGAATTTGAAGATTCTGATTTGAACTTTGCAGGATGGGCTAAAAAAGTTACTGGAGCACCAACTATTACTGTTGGTTCTGTTGGGCTTTCTGGTGATTTCTTCGGTGCTTTTGCTGGAGAAAGTTCGCAACCAACTTCTTTAGAAGAATTAAACAGACGTTTCGACAGAGGCGATTTTGATTTGGTTGCCGTTGGAAGACCGCTTCTTTCTGATCCAAATTGGGTTGCTAAAATCAAAGCTGGAAAAACTGATGAGTTAAAAGGTTTCAGTAAAGAAGCTTTAGGACAATTGGTTTTAGAATAATTTTTTTAAAGGTTCAAAGGGACAAAGAAACAAAGTGGCAAAGGTTTTCTGCTAAACTGCTTATTCTTTATCTTGTTAAATAAAAAAACACAAAATAGAAAGGGATGAAGTCAGACTTCATCCCTTTTTGAATATCTATAACTAACAAAATTTAGAAATTCAATTTTTTAAAAGACGCTAAGAAACTAAGATTCTAAGTGGCTAAGTTTTATCTTAGAATCCATTTTTGACCAATTTTTATTATCTTAGAACCTTAGCTACTTAGAGCCTCAGAACCCTTTTTTCTCTGAAATTTCTTCATCAGCCAGTTTCTTACTGGTTCATCGTATAATTTTAAGCATACAAATGCTAATATTATACTTACAATCAATACTCCTATTCCTTCTAAATAGCCATTTCCCATGGTCACTTTGTTGTCTACAACCCAAGCTGTAAACCAATAAATCAATGGATAATGTGTAATGTAAATTGGATATGAAATATCTCCTAAAAGTTTGCAGATTTTCAATGAAAATTCATTTTTAATTTCTCCCCCTGCCCCGATTGCTACAATAGCCGGAAAAATAAAAATGATACAGATAGATTCGTATAAACCATTTATCCAAAGGCTGTTTTCGTCTCCAAATCTTGGCAATGCCAAAACAATGGTGATTAGAATACTGCAAACCCAAAAAGCATTTTTTACATGGATTAATTTCCCTAAACGGCATAATAAAACTCCAGCAAAAAACGGGAATAATAGACGGGTAAAGCCAACATTCATTTGCTCTAAATTCAGAGACCATCCTCCAATTACATCTCCTTTTGGGCCAAATACTGTATAATTAATTAACAGTCCGGCAAATATCAATACAAAAACTGACATTACTTTATTCGAAAATTTACGGAAGATAACGGCGTACAAGATATTTGCGATGTATTCGAAAAAAAGCGACCATGCCGGACCGTTTAAAGGATGCATTTCTCCCCAACCTCTAATTTCCATTGAAGGTGGAATTGGCAATAAGATGAACCCTATTACCATGGTTAAAATAACTTTCCAGACTTCCATTCCTTTAATCATCGGAAACAGTATGTCTGAAGCTTGAAAATAGTAAAATATGGCCCCAATGATCATTCCAAGAATTACCATTGGCTGTAAACGGATTAAACGGCGTTTGTAAAACTCCCATTGGCCCATTTTACCCCAGCGGTCATCGTAGGCATAAGCCACAACAAATCCAGATAAAAGGAAAAAGAAATCAACGGCCAGATATCCGTGATTGATTATTTGAACAAATCGATTGCCACCAGCAAAAGCTTCAAAAATATGAAAAGCAACTACTAAAATAGCAGCAACGCCACGCAAACCATCAAGTATTTCGTAGTGTTTTTTGGGTTTAATATCAACTGAAATTGAACTCATTTATGTTTGGTTTAAGGTTAAGTTAGGTTTTTAATTTGAAGATTTTAGATTGCAGATTTTAGATTTTCTACATTCTCAAAACCCCATATTTTAGTTTGGAATTTAAAAATTGAAATTTAATCTATTGATGATTTTTAAGCCACTCTAATCTTCTTTGGTCTGGAAGATGCTTTACAGAGAAATTTTCGAATTTTGCTTCAAAACCTTTTCCGTCTGGCGAAGCAGCCATTAGACCCACCATAACTGGCGTATTGTCTTGCAAAGGCGCATTTCTGGTTAGGATGTAATTTTTATCATCAAACGAATAAAATACCTCAACAGCATCTAATCTTCTCACAGCTTTAATCCAGATAAACGGCGGAGCTTTTTCTAAAGTTGTCACACTCCAATCGCTTTTGTCATGCGTTACAACAGTGCTAACATTAAATTTTCCGTCTACAAATTCTACTCCTGTTTTAATATAATTCTTTTCGTCAATACGAATCATTAATCCCATCTGATCAAAACGAGCAATATAATTTCCTGTCAATTTTACTTTCGCTTCAAACTCGCCTCCATAAGTTGCATAATAAAAAGGCGCATCATCTACCGTAAAACCATAATGCGAAATTCTCCAGTAATCGCTGTTTGCAGTAACATTCATAATTAAAGCATTGTTTTTAATTTCCCATTTTTCAGGTTCATTAAACCATTGCATTTTATTCAGGCTTTGTGCTGAAATATTTTTCGCAAAAAATAAAGTCAATATTGCAATCGTAATTTTTTTCATGTTGTTTCTTTTTTTACCATTAAGATATTAAGAAAACTAAGTTTGACTTAATGAATCTACTCTTAATGCTTAAATATTAAGAAAATAAAGCTTCTCTTTATGTTTCTTAATGTCTTCATGGTGAATTTTTAACCAAAAGCAAAGCTGCAAATTTTTACACTTGCAGCTTTACAAACCAACCAATTTTTAGAAATAAAAAAACTTATTTAAGTGAAAAATTCACTTTAGATTTAATATCTGTCGAAGAAGCTCCAATAATCGCTTCAAAATCACCAGGTTCAGCAACCCAGTCATGTTTTTTATCGTCAAAGAAACTTAAAGCCGATTTATCAATTGTAAATGTTACTGTTTTTTCTTCACCAGCTTTAAGAGCTACTTTTTCAAATCCTTTTAATTCTTTTATCGGACGTGGCAATGAAGATTTTAAATCTGAAATATATAATTGTACCACTTCAGAACCTTCTCTGCTTCCTGTATTCTTTACGTTTACTGAGAATGTGATTTTATCTCCAGCATTCACTTGCTTTTTGTCTGCTGTAACTTTTCCATAAGCAAAAGTCGTATAGCTTAAACCGTGTCCAAAAGGAAATAAAGGTTTGATTTTGTTTTTGTCTGTCCAACGGTATCCAACATAAATGCCTTCGTTGTATTTTACGTCATCACCACCTGGAAATTCTCCTAAAGCATGAGCTCCATTATCAGATAATTTTACTGGGAATGTGAAAGATAATTTTCCTGATGGATTCACATCTCCAACCAGTACATTTGCCAATGCATTTCCTGCCTCTGTTCCTAAAAACCATCCTTGCACAACTCCCGGAACTTCTTTAATCCAAGGCATTGCCACTGCATTTCCAGAAATATTTACAAAAACAATGTTTTTATTTACTTTCGCTAATTCGCTGATTAATTTATCCTGACCATAAGATAAATTCAATTCTTTACGGTCGTGTCCTTCATCATCCTGATTTGGACTTTTGTTTAATCCTCCAATAAAAAGAACAATATCAGCATCTTTAGCTACTTTTAAAGCTTCTGCAGTCAATTCAGCTTGAGGACGTTTCTCTTCTAAACTTACTTTAGCCACAACGCCGTTGTAGTTACTTGTAGGATCTCCAACATAACCTCTTGCATAAACGATTTCAGCTTGGTTTCCGATTCTTTTCTTCAAACCTTCAAGCGGAGTTATTTCGTATCTTGCTTTAAGCGAAGAACTTCCTCCTCCAACTGTCATCATTTTGATAGCATTTTCTCCAATTACAGCTATCTTTTTAGTTTTAGAAAGATTGATTGGCAGAATATTGTTGTTGTTTTGCAATAAAACGATTCCTTCTTCAGCAATTTTGCGTCCTGCCAAAGCATGTTCTTCAGTTCCAAAAGATCCGAAAGGACGGTTTCTGTCCATTGTTGTCAAGAAAGATAAACGTAGAATGCGACGTACTTTTTCGTCTAATTCTTTAGTTCCCACCTCACCTTTTTTGATCATTTCAGCGTATGGTTTTGCCAAATAATAGTTGTCATAAGCATTGCTTGTTCCCCAAGAAAGACCGTTTGTCCATGAACCAAATTCCATATCCAAACCATTGTGGATTGCTTGCTTCGTATCATTAACTCCTCCCCAGTCTGAAACTACAACTCCTTTGAAGCCCCATTCTCCGCGAAGAATATCATTTAATAAATATTCGTTGTGGCAGCATTGCTGTCCTTTGTATTTGTTGTAAGATCCCATAATTGACCAAACATTTCCTTCTTGAACAGCCGCTTTGAAAGCAGGAAGGTAAATTTCGTATAAGGCACGATCGTCAACAATTACGTTCACAGAATTACGGTTTGTTTCCTGATTATTTAAAGCAAAATGTTTTACACACGCAGCAACACCGTTTGACTGAACTCCCTTAATATAAGGAACAACCATTTTGGCAGCTAAAAACGGATCTTCTCCCATGTATTCGAAGTTACGTCCGTTTAATGGGCTTCTATAAATGTTTACACCAGGTCCTAATAATACGTTTTTGTTACGGTAACGCGCTTCTTCTCCAATAGATTTACCATATAAAGAAGCCAATTCTTTGTTCCAAGTTGACGAAAGTGCTGTCAGCGCTGGAAAAGCAATACAAGAATCGTTTGTCCATCCTGCTTGATCCCATTCGTCCCATTTTACCTCTGTACGAATTCCGTGTGGTCCATCGGTCATCCAGTTTTCTGGAATTCCAAGACGTTTTACACCTGGAGAACTAAATTTAGACTGCGCATGAATCATGGCGATTTTCTCTTCGGTTGTCATTCGTTTAAGCGCATCTTCTACACGCTCTTCAATCGGTTTTTTATCGTCTAGATAAACTGGCACTTTGTTCTGAGCATTCATTCCAGCAGAACTTAGTAAAAGTAAAACAACAATTGTTTTAACGTTTTTTAACATAACAGTAATTATTAAAGCATTAGTTCATTGGGAAAAGTCTTCTTGAGAAAAACTTTTATATCATATTGTAAAACTAAAACGTTATCGTACAAGTTACATTTTTAGACTAAAAAAAGTAGTAGATCAAAAAATTAAAATATTGATTTTCAAATATTTAAAAATTAAAAAGCACTAAAAAAAGTAGTAGATTTAAAATAAATATTTACGCTTTCAAAGCCATTGAACCGATTTTCATGACCATTTCTTCGAAATCATTTCGCGAAACTGCAGCCTTATTTCGAGCTCTTGTACGATAGTTGTAAATTGTGCTTAAAGAATAACGTAAAAATGCTGCTATTTTAACACTGTCTGTAATTCCGAGTCTGATTAAAGCAAAAATTCGAAGTTCGGTATTCAGCAATTCATTTTGTTTAAGAACAATCTGTTCTTCTGGAATTAATAAAGCATTAAAGTCTTTGACAAATGTTGGATATAAGTTTAAAAAGATAATATCGAAGTTCTTGTACAATTCTTCCAGCTCATTATCAACCAAAGTAGTTGATTTTAATATTTTATAAATTTCATCAAATTGTTTTGCAGTAGCTTTCTTGTTTAGAATAATGCGGTAATTTTCGAGCTTATTGATGTAAGTTGAGCAAAGATTGAAAAAATGCGCAATATATTCTTCTTTAACCAAATTAGACTCAGACAATTGCAAGTTACTTTCCTGAAGCTGGCTGTTGGTTTCGGTAATATCTTTGTTTAATTCAGCTAATTTCTGGCTGGTTTCGAAAAGTTCGGTTTTAATTCTCGAAACCTTTTTCATCTGTATATACACATAAATAACCGCAACGATCAAAAACAAAGAAAGCAGACTAATGCAAAGCAGATAAATTTGCAATTCGCTTTTTCGCTGTGCTTCTCGTTCTAAATAAACCGTATTGATAATCGAATATACTTCTGACATCAGCAAAGTTCTAAACTGAACATTGCAATAAAGTGCATCTTCAATAGCCGATTGGGTCAGTTTATACGCCATATCTACATCGCCAATTTCGTAAAAAACCAAAGCGAGTTCCTGCAATGAAGCATTGTCTTTATTGGCATTTTTAATATCAGAAGTCGCAGAAAGCGCGTAGTATTTTTTTCTAGATTCTAGGTCATGTGTAGCTTCTCCTATTTTTCCTAGCAGATAGGTAATCATCGCATATTGCGGGTTTTCCTCTTTTGTTTTATTCAATAAAACCAATAACTGCTTTTTGGGATCACGGTATTTTTTATGAATAAAAATATCTTGCTGAATTCTATTTATTTGATATTCTAAGGTATTCGGATTGAGAACACTTAACAATGAATCTCGATATTTGCCAATCTGTTTTCTATATTCGGGGCTATAACTATTAGCCGCATAATGCTCGAAAAATTCGCGATATGAAATGTAATAATTAGGAACCAATGAAAGAGCCAAGTTCTTTTTGTTGATACTTTTCAGAATGGCTTCAGATTCACGGTATTTTCCAGAAGAAGAATAAAGCGTTACCAATTGTAGCTGAGCTAAATCGTAGAGCTCTTTATCCTGAAGTTCTTCTGCGATTTTGAGATTCTTTTTTACGTACTGAATAGCCGAATCAGAATTTAGTTTCTGATATTCTAAATACAGTGTTTTATTGTAATTGTATTCCTGCTCTTTAGTAAGATTATCTGATTTAATTTTCTTGAAATTCAGAATTCGCTCTTCTTTAATCTTAACGTAATGCTGTTTATTTTTGATTGCTTCGTTTAATTCTTTTAAAATAGCATCTGTGCTCTCTGATGCAAAAAGAGGAAAGCTGATAAGAACTATAAAAAGGGACAGAAATAGATTTTTCAAACTAACAAAAAAATTAATAAGATGTACAAATATAATAAAGTACAAATTCAATAATATTACAAGTATCCTTTTTTATAATTTTGTTACAGCAAACCTTGTCTAAAACTTAAAAATTATGCCACACTTTATAATTGACTGCTCAGAAAATGTATTACGCAGAAGAGCTGCAGATGAGATAATGCAAGAGGTTTTTGATGCTGCTTTATCAACTAATCTCTTTACCGCTTCTGAAATCAAAGTACGCATTAATCCCTTTACTTATTATAACAACGGAAATACCTTAGATGATTTTATTCATGTCTTCAGCTACATTATGGAAGGAAGAAATAATGAGCAAAAGGGTAACCTATCAAAAGTAATTGTCACAAAATTGAATGCTCTGCTTCCAGAAGTTCCCGTAATTTCAATTAATGTAATGGAATTCGAAAAGCCCAATTATTTCAATAAAACGATGATATAAACATATTTTAAGATATAAATATACTTATATCATTAAATGCGGTTTCATAAAAAAACTTTGTCAAAGTCTAAAACTTTGACAAAGTTGCTTCAATTCTTTTATCACTTATATGGTAAAAAAAATTAGACCGCAATTGGCGCCGCTAAACAGCTTTCAGGAATATCAAAAGCATTTACCAAAGCCACAGCATCTGGACGAATATCCCAACAAAGCTGATTCACCATTTTACGAACTGCTTTCGTTTTAACCGCTTCCATATAGCCGTCTTCTAGATACCAAGCTTTATTTTTTTCTATAGTTGAAAGCGCGTACAACTGATTTAATTTTGTCAAAATTGCTTTTGATGATTCATCTTCAACCGCTTTTATTGCAATCTGAAATTGTTCTAAAACTATTCTTTCTAGATACGCCTGCGCTACATCAATCATTTGATGCTGCACCACATTAAAGGCGTCATAAGGTTCTAATCCGCCATCAATTAATTTCTTGATACGTCTCGCTGCCGAAGCCAAAATTGTTTTTTCTCTGTGCACAAATACCTGAAGATGAAACTCTGCATCCAATAAATGTTCGTCTTCTGTTCTTCGAGTTGCAATTGGGTTTTTCTCTGCAATAGCTGTTTTTGCATTTTCGTAGAAATAATTAATAATTCCCAACGATCCCATTTCTCCAAACGCCTTTCGGAATTCTGCCAAACGATTTTTAGCTACCAATTGCATTAAAACGGTATTATCGCCTTCAAAAGTAGTGTAGATTTCAGTGTCGTTTTTAAGCGCGTCGATTCGGTTTTCAGACAAATAGCCTTTTCCTCCGCAGGCTTCTCTGCATTCCTGCAAAATATCTCTAGTGCTCCAAGTAGAAAAAGATTTCATTCCCGCCGCCAAAGCTTCGATTTCTTGCATTTCGGCTTCGGTTCTATTTAAAAATCTATTCGTTAAATATTGCAGCGCAAAATGAACTGCGTACGTTTTCGCTAAATGCGGCAATAATCTGCGCTGATGCATTCTATAATTTAAAATTGGAACCTCAGATCCACCTTCTGGCCCGAATTGTCTTCTTTGATCGCTGTAGCGAATGGCAATTGTCAATCCAGATTTTGCTGCTGCTAAAGCCGAACGCGGAATCCCGATTCTCCCTCCTACCAAAGTTCCCAACATCGTAAAAAATCTACGGTTATCACTCGGAATCGGGCTTTCGAATTCTCCTTTATCATTCACAGAAGCAAAACGATCCAGCATATTTTCTTTCGGAATCACCACATTATCGAAGCTAATCGTTCCGTTGTCTACACCATTTAATCCCATTTTATGGCCGCAATCGCCAATTGTCACGCCATTTAATACATTTCCATCAGAATCACGTAACGGAACCACAAATGCATTTACGCCATAATCATGATCATCAATAATAAGTTTAGCAAAAACTGTTGCCATTTGTCCGTGAACAGCTGCGTTTCCAATATATTCTTTTTGTGCGTTTTTGTTTGGCGTATGAATAGTAAAAGTCTGATTTCTATGGTTATAAGTTGCCGTAGTTTCCAGACCTTTTACATTAGATCCGTGATGCGTTTCGGTCATAGCAAAACAGCCCGGAAGTTTCAGCGAACCAATATCTTTTAAATATTTAGCATAATGTTTTTCGGTTCCTAAAGATTGAACGCTCATTCCCCAAAGCCCAAACTGAACTCCAAATTTAATCACCAAACTCAAATCGTGATAACTCAGCGTTTCCATAATCGCAAAATAATCGGCTATGTTTTCTCCTCCTCCATATTGTTTTGGATATGCCATATTTCCGAGATTTTCATCGGCTAGAATCTTGCACCATTTATAGACAGTCTGTCTGAAAACATTAATATCGGTAGAAGTTTCGTAAGCAAATTCAGGTCTTGAAATAACCGATTTTACTCTTTCGATTATTGCTGCTTCTTTTCCATCCAAAATTTGAGTGATTTTCTGAATATCAAAACTGGCATTAGTTTGAGAATTGGCTGTAAAAGAACCTGCTTTCGTCTTGAAATTTTGCAATGCTTCTTCTCCCAAAATTCCTAAATCATTTTCTAATTTTTTAAAATCAGATTCTATAGGAGTTAAATCTAGATTACTTCCTGAAAGTGCTTTTACAATATCAAAAATAGACTTGATCGAAGAGGTATCCTGAATACTTTTTTCAATATCCAATTTCCATTGTGTGAGTTCATTTCGTGAAGGCGGATTTGAAATATCGGCTTTAGAAAGCAAATATTCTTTTTCGTCTGGAGACAAAACATTTAAGGAATTTATAAACTCTTTTAAGGTTGCAAATTCTTTCTGCGTCAGTAAATCATCTGACCACACTAAATAAAATAATGGAGTAAAGGCTTGAAGTTTGGTATTTTGCATATCAATAGTATTCAGTTTAGAAATAGTTTTTTTAGCCACGAATTCACGAATTATTAAAAAATTAGGCTGAAAAAATTTGTGAATTCGTGGCTATCTTTTTTACGCTTTAGCGCATAAAAAAACAGGAATGAAATATACTCATTCCTGTTTAAACATCCTGTTAAGATTCTGACAATTTTCGATTTTAAACCAATAAAAAATATGAAAACTAAGAATTAAGAACCCTTGGATATTGTGGTCATTTTTTGCTTTATGGCAAAAATATGATGCGAATTAAAAACTAACACTGCGGTAAAAATGATACCGTATGCTGTAATCTGCAAAGGCGTAATATTTTCTTTGAAAAAAAAGGCTGCCAAACCAAATGCAATCATCGGATTAATGTTTAATAACATTCCAACTGTCGAAGAGTTGATTCCTGAGAGTGCATACAAATTGAGAAATAACGGAATTATAGTAAATACAATTGCAATGGTTTCAATGCAGAGATAAAACTTAAATTCCGTTGGAACCGGTCCCCAAAAAACCGGATAAAACGGTAATAATACTAATGCAGCCAAAGTAATATGGAAAGTCAGTACAATAAACTTATCAAAACCTTTATTGGCTCGCTGACTTACTAAATAAGATGCATACGTTAGTCCTATAATGATGCTGAAAACCATATCCATTATAGCGGCATATGACAATAGAACACATCCTGAAATACTTAATCCTACAGAAATCCACTGCGTTTTGGACAGTTTTTCGTGCAATATAAAATAAGCGAGTATGGTCGTCAGAATAGGACAAACTAAATATGCCAGAGAAGTTGCTTTTACGCTGACATGATTCATTACATAAATATACGTAAACCAATTTCCCATCAAAAAGGCACTTCCGCCAATATTAAGCAGAATTGATTTTCTTTTTTCTGATTTTGGCAACGCTTTAAAGATTTCGATGGTCTCTTTTATCTGTTTTCTTTTGAATAACAAAGCAATCAAAAGCATCAAAATACTACAGCTAAAAACGCGGAAAAATAAAATATCTAATGATGGATATTCATGAATTGGTCTTAAAACCAAACTGAAAAGTCCCCATGTAGTAAAGGCAGAAATAGCCGCGATATAATATTTTGTTGTTTTCACTAAAGTTGTTTTTGAAATGTTTTCTTTTTGATGAAGCAAATTTCTAAAAAATAAAACAGCAATACAGATACAGTTTTTGTAAATTGCAGCATAACAGTTTTTATTTTTATAATGAAAAATTCCAATTACTTATATCTTCAATTTGCTGACCTCATCGAAAAACAGATCAAATCTGGACTTCTAAATGTAGGTGACAAATTGCCTTCTATACGAGAGGTTTGTGCTGAAACGGGCTATAGTATGAGCACTGTCAGCAAAGCATATTATGAAGTGGAGAGCCGCTCTTTGATAGAATCAAGACCGCAATCTGGTTATTATGTAAGTAATATTTCGGCCAGAACAATTCCAGAACCATCGGCAAGTAAACCTCTTTTAACTCTTGAAAATATTGAACGCGAAGATTTAGTGGATTTGGTTTATGGCGATATGCGTAAAAAAGATATTACGATGCTTTCGCTTGGTTTCCCGTCCAATGAATTGCTTCCGATTGCGAAACTGAATAAAGGAATGGTTCAAGCCATGCGCCAATTGCCGAACAGCGGAACGAGTTATGAGGAAATTGAAGGAAACAGTAATCTAAGAAAAGAAATTGCACGCTGGTCTTTTACTTGGGGCGGTTCTCTTACTGAAGATGATATTATAACGACTCCAGGCTGCATTTCGGCAATTTCAAATTGTTTGCTGGCACTGACTAAACCAGGAGATACGATTATTACTGAAAGTCCGGTTTACTTTGGTATTCTTCAGCTTGCGCGGTCTTTAGGTTTATATGTAATGGAACTTCCTACCAATATGACCACTGGGATTGAACTCGAAGCGGTAAAAAAGACACTGGCTTCAAAGAAAGTAAAAGCTTGTGTTTTGATGAGCAATTTCAGTAATCCATCAGGAAGTATGATGCCAAATGAACATAAAAAAGAAATTGTCCGTTTAATGGACTTCTACAATGTTCCTCTAATTGAAGACGATATTCATGGTGATTTATATTTCGGCTCAAGCCGTCCTACGAATTGCAAAACTTATGATGAAAGCGGTATTGTCTTGTGTTGCAGTTCGGTTTCTAAAAGTCTGGCACCAGGCTATCGTGTGGGCTGGGTTTCTCCGGGGAAGTTTAAAAAAGAAGTTCTGAGAACCAAATTGTACCATACGATCTCCAATTCAACTATTACACACGAAGTGGTTGGCGATTTTCTAAAAAATGGCCGCTACGAAAATCATCTTAGAAAAATTCGTCAGATTCTGAATCGAAACTGTACTAACTACATTAATACTGTTTTAGAGTCTTTTCCAGCAGGAACAAAAGTAAGTCAACCACAAGGCGGATTCTTCTTATGGCTCGAACTGGATAAAAAAATCGATACTGCGGCTTTTTATCATTTAGCGTTAAAACATAATATTAGCATTGCCCCAGGAAGGATCTTTTCATTTCAAGATCAGTTTTCAAATTGTATGCGATTGAGTTTTGGATTGCCTTGGTCTAATGAAGTGAGAACTGCTATTCAGACGTTGGGAAGATTAGCGAAGCAGCTTTAGACTCCAAAAACAAACACAATATTCTCATTTCGACGAAGAAGACTCGAGCGATAGCGAACAGGCGAAGCAAATCTCCGTGAGAAGCTCGGCAAAGATTGAAAAATTGTTACGGAGTTACTTGGGGAGATTTCTCCTTCGTCGAAATGACAAAACAATGTGTTTTAAAAAGACTAAATACCTTCTAAATTAACATAGCCCGCGGTTTCAACCACGGGAACACATAGTAGGTTTTGCCATTCTTTGCGTTCCAGCGGTTGAAACCGCTGCTATGTTTAAAACATTTGGTAATTTCTTCCTTCTTCACCTTTCGGAGTTTCTTGTGGAGATTCCTCATTCCTCGGAATGACAAACTATTATTTGTTAGCGTGATTGCTTCGTTCCTCGCAATGACAAAAAAAAACTGGACAGCGCAACTACACACTGTCCAGCCAACAATTAAAAGAAGACCAAAATTAAACAGTTATAAGACAAAATAAGCGTCTTTTTCGACTTTCTTAGGTTCATCATTTAAATCAAATTCTTTTAGGATATCAAATTCGCTTTGATATTCGTTCAGCATTTGTTTGATATTTTTTTCAATCGTATTTGCAATTGCAGTAACTGGCGTATCTGTTGGTCTGTTTTCGAACGGATCTTGCAAATGAATCGCCATTCTTTCGATCAAAAAGAAAGCGGCACCGATTGCAGTAATCAGCGGAATGGCAAACCAGCTTAATACGCTTGTTAATCCGAAAGGCAATACAAAAATAAACAAACACAAAGTCAATCTGATGTACATACTGTATGTTGTTGGAAAAATGGTGTTTTTAATTCGTTCACATTTCCCCATTTCATCACATAATCTCGACAAAGTGTTATCGATTTCAACCTGCTGATACATATTGATTCTCTTTTCGTTTTTCGCATTTCTCAGATCTCTTGCATGTAGCATTAAAATAGCATTTGGAATATTTTGATGATTCTTGATGTATTTGATTTCTTCTTCACTCATTAATCCTTCAAGCGGTTTTATGGCATCTCTATTTCGAAGCGACTGCCCTAAACTGTAACACCAAGCGATTTGTCTTTTGGCAAAGTTTTCTTTGAATTCACTAGCTTCAACAGAAAAATCAGGGTCTTCATAAAACGTCAAAACCTGACGAATTAAGGTTCTGGAATCGTTTACTACGGCTCCCCACACAATTCTCGCTTCCCACCATCTATCATAAGCCTGATTTGATTTAAAGGCCAATAATAGAGAAATAATCGTTCCGATCATGGTCGGAATGGCAATCGGGATATCTACAGGAAGATTGATAAAATAGTGATGGAAAATTTCAAACAGTATCGTATAAGCCAATACTAGTGCAATTTCTACTTTAATTTTCCCGAGAACGTACTTCATTGGTATTCTTTTCTTTAATAACATATTTTCGGATTTAAATTAATATTTTTAAGGGGCTAAGGTTCTGAGATTCTAAGGCTAAAAATTAAAAAACTTAGTACCTTAGAACCTCAGAATCTGAGGACTTTAGTCTCAAACCATCTCTTCGTACAATGAAAGAACTGGGAGCCCTAGTTTTTCATTGACATTTTCTTTTTTCGCTTTTTTAAATTTGATTTTTTCGCCTTTTCGGGTTTCTACCAACATATCGATGTTGTGTTTTGAAATGGCTTCTGATAAAAATGGGGCTACATTTTCGTAGTTATCTTCAAAACTAGCGGTCTGGCTTACAATTTCGAAAGAGAAATTAGCGCTCAAAAATTCCTGAACATCTTTTACGTGGATATTTTTGCTAGAATTTTCTACATACAATGCTTTATGGAAAACCTCTTTATTAACTTCTGTACTGAGATGCAGAATCGGACATTTTTGATTTCCTGCCAATTGCACGAGATATTGATGAATTCTTTTGGTTTCCTGTTTATAAGAATGCGTGAGAATGACCAATTTTACTGAAAAAGCTTCTATCAGACGTTTGAAAATTGGCGCTGAAAGTCCGTATTGGTTATGAACTTTTAGCTTAACATTTGAAGTATGTTCAATAATATAACGGCAAGTTTCCAGAACTTCTTCCTGGCTCCTAGTAAGTCCTGACTTCATTTCTCTTAAAAAACCCGATGACGAAAATGTATCAGGAGCTTCTGAAACTAATACTAAAATAATTTCCGACTCAGTATTTTTAGACTGATTTACCGCAGATTTAACAGCCGAAATGGTGTCATCTTTTAAAGTTGTAGGTATAAGAAAATTTTTCATAAGTATATTCTTTTAGTTTATACTTACAAAATAACTCTCAGTAGATTAGACCTTTATTAATCTAAAATTAGAATTTTCTAAAATTAAACATTAGATTTTTTAATGTTGCCTTTTTTGAAGATGATTGTAACGATTGTTCCTTTGTTTTGCTCAGATTGCACTTGAAGTTCGCCATCGTGCATTCTAATAATTTTAGACGCCAAAGGAAGTCCTAAACCATAACCAATATATTTGGCTGCAATTTTACCTCTAAAGAAAGGCTCGTATAAATGCGGAATATCTTCTGGCGGAATTCCGATCCCGATATCATTGATCGTGATTTTGATCATTTCTTTATTGGCCGTAAGGTTCACAAACACTTCATTGTTATCAGAATATTTTACTCCATTGGTAATAATATTGTTGATTGCCAATTCTAAAAGCGGTTTATTGCACGGCAAAAGCAGTAAATTAGAATCTTCTGGAGCAAAATTAAGTTTAATGCTTACGCGGTTGTCAGGATAAATCTTGTCGAGATCAGATTTTACATCCAATAATAGCTCATCCATGCGAGCAATGTCCGATACTTGTTTTTGTCCGTCATAACCCGTTTGAGTAAGCTTAAGGAGACTTTCTGTTAGATTTCCTAATCTAGAAGCCTGGCTATAAATATTTTCTAATGAGCCAATATATTCGCTAACTTCTCTTTCTTTGAGAAGCATAATTTCTGCTTCAGCAATGATAGTGGTGATTGGGGTTTTTAACTCATGAGAAGCATTATTAATAAAATTAGCTTGAATCTCAAATGAAGTTTCCAATCGATCCAGCATATTATTAAAAGTATTGGTCAAATCTGATATTTCATCAGAGTTTTTAACTTCAGGAAGACGATTGTGCAGATTAGAAGCACTGATTCTTTTTACTTCTTTGGTAATTCGTGCTACTGGATTGATAACTCGTTTTGCTAAAAATCGTCCTAAAAGAAAAGCTAGAATCACAAATCCGATTCCGCCAAAAAGCATAATTTTAACTATATAAACTGTTGTGTCTTTTCCTTTACGGTCTCTCGCGCCAACAATTACAATATATTTTTGATTGTTTTCTTGAAAAATCTGTCCGAGATAATACTTGTTATCTATTTCGTAAGAATCTTTTCCTGTACTTAAAACATTGGTATAAAAAGTATTCGGAAGATTTAGATTTGTATTATAATCAAAACTATTGTGGCTGTTTACTTTTAATACGTATTCCTCTTCTTCAATCAATTCTTCAAGACCATTTTTTTGAAGATTTTTATAATATTTAATTTTCTCAGGATCTTTCTGAAAATGAATTGAAGCTACAATTTTTGCTCTATCATCTAAACGCTTTAAAAAGTGATATCGATTATTTTCCCTGAATAAAAAAAATACGATGATACACAATAGCGAGGTGCTAAAGGTAGAAAGAGCAACGTAATTGAAAGTGATTTTTTTCCTAATGTCCATATTATGGTTTTATTACATATCCCAAACCTTTCATGGTGTGAATCAGTTTCGTTGAAAAAGGTTTATCTATCTTTCTTCTTAAATACGTAATATATACATCAACCACGTTGGTATTCATATCAAAATTAATATCCCAAACATTATCCAGAATTTGGTCACGCGAAACAATACGCCCCGTATTTTTAGCCAAATAATACAAAAGCTTAAATTCTTTAGCAGTCAATACAATATTCTCTCCATCTCTTTTAACCGTTTTTGCACGCCCATTTATTTCTAAATCACCAATTGTGATGGTATCTATTTTTTCTGTTTCCTGCTGAGATCTTCTGTATAAAGCATTTACCCTAGCATCTAGTTCTCCAAATTTAAAAGGCTTAACCAAATAATCATCTGCGCCAGAATTAAGTCCGGTTACAATGTTTTCTGAAGTTCCTAAAGCGGTTAAGAGTAAAATAGGCACGAAGTTTTTTGCGGCACGAAGTCTTCTGCAGATTTCAATTCCGTTGATATCAGGAAGCATTACGTCTAAAATTACCACATCGAAAGTATAATTATGAATCATTTCTATGGCTGTTTTACCATCCATAGCCACGCTTACTTCATTATTATTTTCTGCAAAACCTTTTCGTAATATCGATAATAGATTTGGCTCATCTTCGACTATCAGTAATTTCATATTAAGAAGTTTGTATATACAACAAAAATAAGAATACAATTTAAAATAATTTTAAACAACTTTACAAATTATGATTTAATTATGAAGAATAAAAAAAGCAGGCCTTATTGCCTGCTTTTTGATATTTTTTAGCGTTAAAGTTTCTTATTCTTAATTTCTGAAACTAAAAAGTTTCTCCAGCATTCAAATAAAATCCTTTAGAATTGTTACCCCACGAGTAATCAAAAATAAGGTTAGTTTTGGACGCTTTGTCAATTAAAAGCCTTAAACCAATACCAGCTGCAGGCTGAATCGACTTGAATAGTTTAAGATCGTTATCAGAATTACTTGTTGTTACAAAATTGGTAAAAACAGTACCGCTCAGCAATTGATTGCAAGTTATCGGAAATCGGAACTCAGTAGATAAATAAACCAATCCATTTCCTCTAAATAATCCTTGCGTATACCCTTCTCCACTTCTACTACGCTGATCCCAACCAATGGCAGGTAGATTCAAGTACGGCACTTTCCCTTTGGTTACAAATTGTCCGTAGGTCCAAAATGCCAAAATATAATGCGGATTTTTATGAGAAACAGGAACAAAATGACGATACTCAGCAAACAACACATTACTGTATTCCTGATTATTGAAAAGCACAGGATTAAATCTGTAGTTAATATTGGCAAACCAACCTTTTGATGCATTTACCTGATTATCACGCGAATCGTGAACCAGATTTAAACTTACTCCGTTTAAGAAATATTCAAAATTATCAAATCCGTATTTTTGGCTATAATTATAATGATACGTGTACTTCTCGTTTGCAACATCCAACTCTTTGTCATCTATACTCGAATACCAGTCAATATTAATACCACCTCCTATGTAATAGTTTTCTTTGACTTCAAAAGAAACTGTCTGATGAAATTTGAAATAGTTATAATCCATATCCTGAGCCAATGAATCTATACTAAAACCGGGAGGACGGTCTCGTCTGGGCGGAATAATATCGGTTCCTAATCCGTAATTGGGCTGTGAAAACAGATACAAGCGATAATCGCCACTCAAAAAGATTTTGTTATTCTTGAGCAAAATATTGTTTTTTACATTTACCAGCCACTGATTTTTTAAGGTATACGTGATTCCAATATTAGCAATTGAATATTTGTCTTTTTCTTCTTTTCCTTTAAAAGTATATTGTGCGACCG
>Ga0099824_1000972_pt1 | contig 38372 bp, 16 predicted proteins | sample SiratrowhiteBW_FD_76837 | JGI IMG/M metagenome (GOLD analysis project Ga0099824, IMG submission 76837) | Root nodule microbial communities of legume samples collected from California, USA - Siratro white BW | ecosystem: Host-associated > Plants > Roots > Nodule | place: USA: California... | reverse complement strand
TATATATATATATATTCTTGATTGGATGATAATATTAATTGAACTGATCTTGATCATGTTATTATTAACTCAAAATTGACAAGGATGTCATTAATTCAATCTTAATAGCCTCAAACACTATAGTTCTTAAAAAAAAATAATGGTTTTTAATATTTTCATCAGCTAAGTTATCAACTACTGCTAGAAATACAAACTTCAAACATAACAATAATGAAAACTAGACATCATAATAAGGTAAATGATATACCTTCTACATATTAAATGAACACACATACATGAGCATACATCAACTGAAAAATGAACATACATGAACTGAAAAATTGGAAGTCTTGTCAAATATCTTTTTACAATCTTTTCAAAAACAAAATCAATCCTTCAAACACACACAAATGTGCAACTTGTAAAAGAATAAGAAATGGTATAGACATGGTTTCTAATACTACTTCCACAACTTTCAAAGGAGTTCCTCCCTATGTTTTATTAAAATGATTACTATCAACTTGAATAAAAAATTATTATAAAATATTTTAACATGATCGCACTAAGTTATATAATGGAGGTGTAGGAAGAAGCTCTCCACCCACATTCGGAAGACATAACCCACCCAACCCAACTGAAGGGACCAATTCTGAAGAAATAATCCATATCAATACTACACTCAATTTGCTTCAGCTTGGGCCTTTTGAACCCGAAACCCACCACCGAGAAGTCTTCAGGTCCTGTCATGCCGGAGCGAACACTCCAAAAACAACACAACATAATATAAGCTCCTTACAATGACGTCACCGCCATCTCCAAAAACCAACACAACATCCCTTACCTTACCCTACCCCACTCCCTCACAACCTTCAACTCCTTTCTTTTTCTTCTCTTTCTTCTTTCCAACCATCTCCCATTTCTTTTTTACTATCATACAATTATTGTTTTACCCCACTCCCTTCTCTTCCCTTCCCTTTCTCTTTTTTCCTTTTTCCCTTTTTTTTTTCTTTCTCTTCTTTCTCCCTCCCTCTCTCTCCGTGCACAACTACCATGGGCAATGTGAATGGGAGAGACGATGTCAACGGTACTCCCTCTGAGACCGAAGGAGAAGAAGAAGACGACGAAGCTGCTGCTGCTGCTACTCACGGTGTCGCTGATTGCATGTCTGCCAACCCTGGCTATCGTGCGCCTTCTGATATGATGGGTCATTCTCCCCCTGCTAGCCCTAGAGCCACCCAATCTCCCTTCATGTTCACCCCACAAGTAACTCCTCTTCTTTTCCCTTTATTTACAGTTTCTCGCTAAATGGGTTCTCTTTTTATCTTTTGTTTTCCTCCAGATTGTTAAAAAAAAAAGTTTTTTTCTTTTTTCTTTGTTCTCCCCTTAGCCTCCCCTTCCACGGCTTAATCAGTTGCCAAAGTCTAACGTTTTTATTTAATGTTGCTACATGTTTGTGGGTGCGTGTCTTAGAAGCCATGATGTCAGAGTGCACTGTCTTGGAGAGTGAATCATGTAACTTTTTTTTTAGCTTTTTGAGATTGTAAAAGAACTCCTGGTTTGGACTAGTTGTTTGATGCAAGTTCGTGCGGTGGATTATTGAGTTCCGAAGCTCCTTCTTCTCTTTTTTCTTATTTTTTGTTCATTCACTACTTTGGAGTTCCATTCTTTTCGCCCTTTTTGGTTATTGGATCAATCAGCATGTGTGGGAACCTAATTCAGTGCTGCTGTGACTGAGAAGCAATTTGGTTAATGTCGTGGGATCACTTTAAAGGACTATTCGCATCTTCTGAAATTTTTGTCCAGTTCAGGAATCAAGTACCCTACCCCTTATTCTCTGTCCTAGTTTGATCGTGAACACTTGAGGCTACTTGATGTTTTTTTGTCAATCATATAAGATGTGTTATTTCGTCTCTATGCAGCAGCTTCGTTCTGAATTTGCGTTGCTTTGAATTTTCGTGCTTGGCTGTTGTCTGTGTTTAGGTATTGTTTTGGGGGTTCTCTGTATTTGGCAGTTGTTAACCTCTCCCCTTTCTCTGTTTTTAGGTTCCTGTGGTTCCACTACAAAGACCTGATGAGATGCATGTTCCAAGCCCTTCCTGGATGCAGACTACGTCGGGGTATGAGGACATGTACAGTGAACTAGGAATTCCAACGATGATTACTTGGAGTTATGATGGGAAAGAAGTGGCTGTGGAGGGATCATGGGATAATTGGAAAACAAGGTTTGGAATGTCTGGGATGTGTTTGGTAGCATTTTTGTTTTTTGTTTTTTGTTGTCATTTTCTGTTGATATGTTTGTTCTCTCGTCACCTTGTTTTGTTTTCATTGTTTCATTTACAAACTCTTGAAGAGAAAACATGGTGGCAATTTTGAATTTAGTGAAGACATATCAACTGAAGATGAAAACATAAAACTGATGAAATGATTAGCTGTTGCTTAGATGCTAATATTTTTGGTTCATCAGAATGTCCTTACAGAGATCAGGGAAGGATTTCACAATAATGAAAGTGTTGCCATCTGGTGTATACCAATTTAGATTTATTGTGGATGGCCAGTGGAGGTATGCACCTGACTTGCCTTGGGCTCAAGATGATGCGGGTAATGCTTACAACATTTTGGACTTGCAGGTACTTTTTTGTTGATAGACTTGTGATCAAAATTGACATGTGATGGTGATTTTGTGCAAACTTATCTAATTGTTTAGTCAAGGACCTTATTTTGTGCAAATTGGGATATATTTCCCTTCTCTCTCTCATGTTATCAAATTCTATTTTTCTTTTGAACTTTAAAATTCGTTTTTAGTATCTTTGGTCGCATCTATTTTGTCTTTAGAATGTCTTTCCCTGTCTCATTTATTTCATGTTCTTAGGTTAGATTATCTTCTCTTCTTGGAAGAACTTTGTTTTCAATGTATATGATCCTGAACTCATTTCTATGTCCATTCGTGGCTACGGAACTCTGCAAGTCTCCTTTGTTTTTTAGATAACCATCCTTAATATCCATGGAATGAATTTTTATAGCGGTTTTTCATATCAGTTTATCCATTTCTTGTAGAGTCATTTTATTGTCTTGTAACTTCATACATGCAAATTTTTTCTTCATGTCACTCTAGTAAAACTTTTTTGGTAGAACTTGCAATTCCTAACCAGGGGATGGGAGGATGATGATAAAATTGGTTTCATGCATATCTTATAGTACTAAAAGCAATATCTGCACTATGTTTTACTGTCAGAAGGTGCCGACATCTATATTGTGAGACTAACAATTTTGTATATTGCATAAAGGATTATGTTCCTGAGGACATCGGAAGCATTTCTAGTTTTGAACCTCCTAAATCACCAGACTCTAGTTATAACAACTTACAACTTAGTTCCGAAGATTATGCAAAGGAGCCACCATTGGTTCCTCCATATTTGCAAATGACACTTCTTAATATTCCGTCAACAAATATGGAAATCCAACCTCTTACAGCCAGACCTCAGCATGTAGTGCTCAATCATCTTTACATGCAGAAAGGAAAGGGTAGTCCTTCAGTGGTCGCACTTGGTACCACTCATCGGTTTCTAGCCAAATATGTGACTGTGGTGCTGTACAAGTCTTTGCAGAGGTAAACATAAATTACATGGACTGTGTAGCCTGTTAAATCCTTTTAGCTAATATAGCTTCCACCAGTACGGCTATAAGTGAGTAATTCTAAGCTCCATAAGGATCATTACATGAAAGTGAACATTGTGGTACATATAATGCCAATTGCTTGATGGCTATTCATCATGCAATTCAGTTTTCATCCTTACATCATTTGATGGCTATTCTGTAGGGAACTTTTTTCTGCTACATTTCTTTTTGGTACATATTATCTAGGAATTTTGATTAATTCACACTAAAATAAAAGGGGAAAGAGAAAAGGTATTTTCATGCTATTTGTTGGGTTAATCTCGTTTACTGTTCATATCCACCCACCTCTCTTTCTCTCATTCACAAATGTATGCATCATGTTTAATTTTTATGATAAAGTTTCATATCTATAATAAATTACTGAAAGGCATATATGGCAAGGCATACACCTGAAATATCTATATCCCATTTTAAAATTAACCATTATTTTTCAGAAATCTTGATGTTATGGGTTTTTAGAACAGGCTTTTGTCGTGCTTCAATTTCATGAATTATAAAAAAGTATGTTGCTACTGGAGTTTTCAAAAAATTCAATGGAGTCTGTGGTAACTTTAGAGATATTTTCAAAATGATCAGCAGATTAAAATATGATTAGAGACATTGATTATGGGTAGAAGTTATTTGAAACTCTCATCATAAATAAAGTTCACTTTAAAAAACGTGACTTGTAACTGAAAACAAATTTGAATACACTTGTTTTCTCCTTAAATTTAAAAAAGAGATTATTACTATGTTTTTAAAATTTTCAAAGTCTGTAAACTCAATCACATAATGGCAGCATTGTCATTTTCTTGGAGCAGCAGTTCTCTGCTGTAGCCGCTGTTTGATCTAATGGCGTTATGCAAGTTGAGTTCTATCCCCATTAAAACTATGGATTATTTTACACAATGATAACATCTACAAGTCTCTGACTCACCAAAAAAACAAAAACAGAAAACCTTGCAAGTCTATGTCATGGGGTTTCTGTTTTTTACTTTGCTTTTGCCAACTCAAAAAAGCAGCTAACCCCACCTTTACAAGAATAAAGTGCCCCTGATTCGCCTTTTTTAATTCCCTGCATCTATTTTGATATCACCTTAGCTATCTTAAACGTCCCATTACTCCACAGAGATTCGTAGATTGCATTGCATGCATCATATTCCTTTTGGAATTAGGTTCCCTGGCACTACTTTGCATCATCCTCTTTCTGCAGAACTCATGACATTGCAACTAACACATCCTTTTTGGTTTATATTCAAATGAATAACACTGTACCTTGATGTTACTTTATAAAGAAAACACTTGATAAAAAGCATGTGTAATAAATAATATTTTGAAAACATCAAAAGAAATTATAATTATTTTATTCAGCATGTAAGAAGATTAGTAACAAATGTTGTAGGAGGATCTATAATACGCCAAAATCACAAGCGCTGCCACTCACAAGGCGTCATAATTAGAAGTTATATTTTGTTCCATTACTAGTTAACTGACTACATTTCTCTGACGAGGCTTCTCACAACTGCTTAAAAGGGAAAAACCATATAATACCGTCCCTACTTTTTTTTAATCTTTTGGTCAATTTTTGGACCCTACCCAACTCAGCAGCTGTCCTTAGAAAGGACAACCCTCAACCTTATAGTTCCTTGAGCAGTAGGGCAAGAAGTCGAGGTCCAAATCAATGATTCATTTTTATTTGAAACTAAGCTTAGTCACTTTTGATGAAATCTTTTCTTTTAATCATGTTGTTTTTATTTACAAGACTCCTTATAATATCTTGATTAAAGAATCTGAGTTAAATCTTCCTTGAATCGATATAATGTTAGTCTATGAGCTATCTGGGTTTTGTTTCAACCAATAAATTTTATATTTTATAAAAAAACTGAGAAGCTTGTGAATTCTGTTAATTGGGAGAAATACTTCCGTAAAGTTCCGCTTGAAGTGGCTTGGCATTTTGTAACTAGTTTTATCATAACATGAGTTGAAATTATTAATGAATGTCATCATTATAGGTACACATATAATTGAAAATGTAGGCCAAAATTCAGTACACACTGCATAAATTCTGGCCAACCTCTAGCAAGGAAATATGTAGAAAGCTCATAAACACAAAGGCATCTAGCTTTTCATGTATAGAAAATGTCAACTCTGAGGGATGCCGTTGAAATCATATACAAAGCATTAAAATATTCATCACTACTATGCATTTTATTCCACGCTCCAACAACAGGCACAGCACAAGTTGCTTCACTTGATGATCAGCTACTAAAACACCAAGTTAATTAGTACATAATAAGACTGATCTACATTACACTGCATGCATTTGGGTTCTCATCGCTGAAAATCTGAGAATCATAAGGGTAGTCAAAGTAGTCAATGTAGTCAACGTAGGATCTCAATGGCAAGTATTCGTTTCGCTTGATATCAGCTTTGTTATCATCCTCTTCTTCAGCATCATCTCCCTTGCTTTCTTCTCCTTCTTTTTTCTCTTCTTTCTCTTCCTCTTTCTTCTCCTCTTCTTCCTTCTTTTCCTTTTCCTCCTCTTTCACAACAGAAGCTTGCTTTTTGGTTCTCTTGTACACATAATCAACAAGCTTTTCTGGGTCAATCACACCTTTTACTATCACTTGATCATTTCCCAAGCTTGTCTCCACTGACTCTACTCCTGCATTACTCAATACGTGTTAGCATGTCATAGATTGCTCTCAAATGATTGAATTTTTTATTAGAGTCTAAAGTTCATGAGATTAATTAAATTAAAAGCACGAGTTAAACGCCAAAGTTTGTTTTTAATTTATAATTTATAATACCAGTTAAAGTAATACCCTACATAGAGAAAGTTAATATTCATCTCTCAACATCATGTAACAACCCCTTCTACCCTACTTCCCATTAATCAGCATTGAAATGCAAAATTTTATGCAGTTAAGGTATATGTATGGCCTTTTCACACAGAAAAATAGGCATTTATGGCGTTGACAGTGAGATTAATATATAATCCTCGAGATCCAATTTAGATCAACATCACAACTCTTACGGTCAAAAAGCTACATGAAAAGCCTTGAAATCAAGCACACTTTTTGAAAGGAACGGGATTAGTGCCAAGCGTTATGCTTCTTGACCTAGCTTTCAATACAGAGACAGTGACAATTTTTTTATACACTCTCTATTATTGTCTTGTTGAGAGAATTTCGTTTGAGTTTACTGAAAAATCCAGAACACACTTTAATCTTTTTGGTGAGATCCGCATGAAATTTATCCAACACTTAATGTACCAAAAAGTGTGATCGGAATACGCTCTTGATAATTTATATGAAAGTTTTGCATTCGAAATTTATTCGCATGTCGTCTGATTAAAAGATTTGAAGAGAAGGATATAAAAAATTGATTTTGTATTGTAAACTTATATAAAAATGAATGGATTTCATATCTTAAAACTACACATGAAATGAAATTATAAAGAAGTACATGTTCGTCATTATGAAATCGATATAAATTTGAAAATAACGAGTAAGTAAATTCAAAGAAAAAGGAAGAAGGAAAATAAAAAAAGAACTATCTTTAAATATGTAGGTTCCAAGATAGCGAGTGCACGAGGGAAGGAGAGACAGTTCGCACGAGCAATCAATAATTCATTGCAGAAGATAGAGAGAGGTCATAAATATTTTTCTTTTTATATTGAGAGATCATGAAATACCAAGATAAAGATAGAACATGAATCTATGTACCTTTAATCTTGCGGATTCCCTTTTGTATGACTTGAGCACATGCTTCACAATGCATTCGAACTTTGAGGACTACTGTTACCACAGGAGGTGGCTGACAAACAATTGAGACAACAATGAGACATGTTACATTGATTCAACCCTACATAGAAATATTTATTAGTTTTGCCAAAACTAACGTACGAACAATGTCATGCATACTTAATACTCAAACTCAACTACTTGTGAAGATGTTGGATCTATTTAAAATCAGTTTGTAAAATCATATTTATACTCATTTAAATCCTATTATATCCCTAATTGATTTAGATCTTCAACACGTTAGTTGTGCCAAATGAGTTACTGAATAAAAGAAAAGTGCTTCCACTAACTTCTATTTTGTCAATGGCCATGTGGGGTTTCCCACTGTACACTAAAAGCCAAGGGAGCAAAGACTACAATCTTCGTCACAAAACACAGTTTGCAAAGGACCAGTCCCACAGAAGTGGCTTAACCGCTGAGCTCATAATAGAGAGTGACTGTGGTTATTTCAACTTTGAACTTCTTCCACTTCACATGGTTTTGTTTGTACTTACGCGTGTGCCTTAAGAATTGTGAAATGTATGGCATATAGCATATAGTGTTATCAACTTCCCTATATGACAGGGGGGCACGGTAAAAAGTGAAATCAGGATATATAATAAGCCCCTGACGGTGACCCCATATTGCTGCAAACTACATGCATGTCAAGTTGCAAAAGGGGGTGGGGTCAAGCCCTCTTAATTGTCACCACCGTTTCCCTCGTTACACGGGCCTTGTGGAAGAGTGGCATCATTCTGCTGACTTTGTTTCGTTACTTTCATGCTACCGTAGCATCCATCCTCCTTGGAAACAACAGGAACAAGAAACCAAAAGAGAACAAACTATGCAAACTAAAAACCAAAGCATTTCACACTTTCACTTTCTTGTAAGGTGAGCATGTTGGCCATGTTTATCATGCACCATCCCCATTCATCTTAATATATTGGTAAACTTAGTGTAAAGTATTTAACCAAAAGTAAACTGCATAAACTTTTTCTTTACTCAAATTCAATCATGAACTCTAACTCGATGCTTCATCAAGAAATTAAAGGTGGTACATATTTCAGACTGATTTTGGATTACACAACATGAAACCAAACCTGTGTACTTAGAAGATCTCATGAGGTGAATGAATGATTTAGCTACAACATTTTGCCATTCTTAATTAATCTTCATTAGAACAAATTAACAAAACGAGAACTGCTACGTGTAATCTAGAAATTAAGCCAAGGGGGGAAGATTTACCTCCTCTTTTTTCTCCTCTGGCTGCGGTTCTTGGACTTCTTCTTTCTTCTCTTCTGGAGGTTTTGGCAAAGGTGAAATGAGCTCCACTTTCTTACCACTTTTCTTTTGTAGCCTTTCACACACCTTTATGGGGTCTGCTGCCTTTCCTTTCACTACCACTTTGCCTGCCTTGCTATCTGCAGTCACCTCCTCCACTCCTGTCTCACAGAAAAGATTATAACTTAGATTTTGTTAATATTACTTTATTGTTAATCTTTCCACCACCTATACCTTTATATATGTTAAACTATAATGCCATGATGAACTTTTGTCACCATTTGAATGGACATGTGTAAAATTACCTCTAAAAGTTGAGAATAATAATATATACCTGACAAATTAATTAATCATTTATGCTGTTAAATTCAAAACCAATCATAGATAACAGATCCCTCTAACAGGAAAAAAAAAAGATGGAGAAAAGAGATCAAAAGTACAAGCTGACACTAATCCTCAAAAACTTGTAACGTACAAACAGCTCTTTTGAATTTTGATTTTCATGTAATTGCATTCATGGATGTACATTAAATGACTAGCTTAGAGCATAAACTGAAGTACTTAATTAAAATGACCTTCAAATCCTTTCAACGCTTTTGCAACTTTCCTTGCACAAGCTTCGCAGTGCATATCAACCTTGAGTACTATCTCTGGCGGTTCTTCATCTTTTTTCTCTTCTTGCTTCTTTTCCTCTGTGGTCTCTTCTTTCTTTTCTTCTTCCTTGTTCTTAGAACATCAATTAAAAATAGAAAAGACGTGAGTGAAAATGGATCTCCATATGACTAACATGTCATGCATTAGACGACAGAGCAGACATTATAAAAGATCACAAAAGTTAGAGAATATACATGATCCTAGTCCTATAGTCAAGTTAGTTTTCAAAGCAAAAGTTGTTGAAAAAGGGAAAGAGACAGATGGATTAAGAATAAATATGGACAAGAATTTTTGTGTAAGAGAGAACTCTTACTTCACCCATTTGTGTGATAATGGACAGTGATCTCTGCTTCAGAAATGTTGCAGTGGTGTAATATATTGGAGGTAGCAACTGATGCTCTTCTCTTGTTTGGTTTCTCTCTTATTTCTCTTTCCTTGCTTGCACTCTTTGTCTACGGATGTTACAGGTTCAGACAGAAGAAGCAAGCACATTAAATTAACGTGGGGATTCTGAAATCTGAGGTGGATCTTTCAATGTAACACCATATGGCTGACTCAGCATCCACAAAGCTACGTACCCTTCTGAGTTTCATACACTTTGCAATTTCATTCACCAAATAAATAAATACATATACTTTCGATTTTATTCACCAAAAATTATCTATGGATTTTGAAATTTCAAATTGATCCACTAGTAGGTGGACCAACGTAGCTGGTGAAAACTCTTGCATAATTTATTTTAAATAAATGCTATTTCTGAAGGTACTATTAATTGTTAAAAAACTCAAAACTAAAAAAATAGAAGTATTATTAATGTATTTTTTTAAATGTATTTATGAGATGATTTTGATAAAAGAATTTTATCATTTATTTTTAGCTAGAACCGACATTTTCTTTATTTGCAAAATTTGAATCCAAAGCCATAGCTGATCAAACTTCTTTTTCACAAATTTCAAACTTCATTTTCTTCCTTGACCTCGCTACACCGTCCTGGAGACTGTATTTCTGCCTCTAATATTATGGCTATTTAATGAACGTTTATTAAAAAGAAGTTTACCTTAGTCAGACTCTTACAACAATGGTTTACAGCATGAAAAAATTGTGCTACTAAATTTTTTATAATAAACAAAGTAAATACATATATTGGTACAATTTTTCTTCAATTTTATTGAAATGGACATTTAAAAAAAAAATTCAACAAGAGTAAGTCATGCTTGCATGAAACGATTTCTTTATAAAAAAAAATTGTGTTACATTAAGCACAAATTTTACTGAATTTCTGATTCTAAAGTGAAATTGTGTTTAGATGGGATTATGGGAGGAAAATTATTGGAGGGAAGGAGCAGGTGATTATGAACCAGTATTAGTGGAGATGGACGCAAAGTATTAAAGTATTATGAAAATAAGTGGTATTACTTACCAACTTTTTTAAAACATAAATACATCTTAGAAATTAACTTAAAAAAAAAAAAAAATTCTCTGCACGACTTCTCCTTTAACTCAATTGTGTATTTTCTCTGCACGCCTTTGTTTTAAATAAATAAAAATTAAAACAACAATTAACAAAGTTATATTTATCTTACACAATTTTATCACAAACACAGATTGTTTTGGCTTAAGACTTCACTTTGAAATTTGAGATTAAATGAAAATCATGTTTAGATAACTCCCACTTCTTCACAAAGAAAGAAGTCATCCCATTAAAGCACTCATAATTAAAAAAAAAAAAAAAACTCATCTCAATAAAATTAGAAAGAAAACTACACTAAGTTAGTAAATCTCTGCAAGTTATGTTATAATTCTATTCAAAGTTTTAATTTTCCTTAAAGCATTATCCACGTGAAAAATTGTTGATTCTGTTAAAGCTTTGGCAGATATCTGATTCTCCCTGCATTTCCCAGGACCCATTGTCTAGATTACACTGGATTCTGTGTGGTACGTTTTCTTACACCTTATTTGTGTTCCAAAATGAGTTTGGACTACATGTCAGTGCAATGCAACAAGTATGAATAATGTTACCATCATTCATACTTGCTTCCAACAATTTATTTGTGTTTGTTATCCAATAGGTTATGTCCTGTATGAATCTCTGGTTTAATTCTGAATTATTATAGTTTATCGTGATAATTTAATGCTATAAATATTTTATTATTATTCATTCAAATAATTGTTTATTAACTTCTACAGTTTCTATTTGTTTTCATTACTCCAAGTTGTTTATGAACAACTTTTTCAGTCTTTAACAATTATGCAAAGACAATTTATGTTACTTCAGTGGAAGTCCCGATAAATGGGCTATAACTAGTTAATAAATAATTTATAATTTTTTTAATAAAAAGATAAATTTAATATGGAATTCATGAAAATCCCTTTTGCTTTCAGTGGCTAGAAAACGGATGGATGAGACAACTGCATGGGAAGAAAGGGAATTAAAGTAACCCGGGCCACTTTTGAGTGTTGGATCCTGCGAGATGTTGAAGCCCAAATAGTCATTCTGGGCCCTATCATCCGATACAGCCCACTTTATCATTTAGCAGATTAGGCTAGGATGTCTTCTTCCTGCACCTCCACAGTCTCATCTTGCACCTCCACAGTCTCATCCTGCACCTCCATACCTTTTTAAATAGCGAGAATGCCCTTTGTAAAAGGACTGAAAAGGGTATGAGGAGAAGCGTGAGATTACGAAGGTTCTACGGGTTGGATTGATTTATCTGTGCTGGGTCTTTATGAGATTTCGGTCGAAACCATTGTCAAAGATATTACAAATCTACACATGAATTTTATCTGTAAGCTTTTATTTTTTTAAAAATTGTAATCAGTTATTAGTTTTAATAGATTAATTTCTATATTAGAGTGATTTTCAACTTTAAAAATTACTAGTTTTTTTTTTTCTGCTTCTTGGTTTCAAAATAAATTTGTTTAATTTTTTAATTGAAAAGTCGTATCAAAGTTAAATTCTAATTGATTAATAATGTAAAAAATTTACACCGATGATGCAAATTCATTAAACTCAACTATAGTTCACTAACTGGTGTTTTAGCACAAAAATTTCCAATTATGTAGCAAACAAAATTTTGGATGGCACTAAAATCATCCAATCCTACGCCCAGGCCATATCAACTTATCATCAGCTTATGGACATCCAATGAGCAATCTCTCACGGAAAGTATTAAAGCATCATGTTTTATTGCGTAATAATTTGAGAGGTTGTAACCAAAAACATCATGTTCCGTGTGACCTTATCAATTAGATACAGACAGAATCAGAGAAAATACAATCGCCAAAATCAAAACAAAAGTAATGGGGACAAGCACAACAAAATGTGAATGTGTGTTACAGAACAAAAAGGGTCCCACATTATGAGTCTACTAACCACCATGTAAAAAGATAATCTTTCAAGTTTTATAATAGTTAGGTGATCAAATGGAAGATTAAAATTACAAATTTGTAACTAAGCAAAAACCATATTTCTTGAGTATCTAATAGCACAAGTTGGAAGCACCAACCATGAGATTCAGTTAGAGGCTATGATTGGGTTTGAGTGCCAGGAAGAAAAATGTGGATTAATGGGAGCCCACAGATTTGGACCACCCTCAACTCCCTCTGCATCTACAAAACTACAACCAAATTAATTAGGTAGGGGTGGCTTTACTCAATTCCACCCTCCAAACATGATTAAAAGGCCAAAGGTTGGTTTATGTTCATTACTCACCAATGAATGGAGCATGATCTATTCTGTACTACAAATATCATAGGACCCTGACATTATAGATGGTTCATTATAGATGCGAGTGAGACACTTCCCTCTAGACACGTGTACGGTCGGCATGAGGTAGTGAATGGTCATTATTGCACACAACAAAACTCATAAAACCCACAATTCTAATAATATTAAAATTAACCATGATGAATATTTTTGTAGCAAACACATAACGTATGGCATTTAATTGAGTGCTATTTATAGGGATTGAGGAAGGTGCATTCAGTCAACAAGATTGGGCGTGTCATTCAAAGACAGCACATGCGTGCTGAATCGCAAAGCCTTCAATCTTGTGTTACTATAAGTATTAACCGCGTAGATACCCTCTGCTTCTGGCCACCCTCCCAAGTGTTGATACAACCTCAGCATGAAATTCAACTTTGAAGGATTACGTGTTGGTCTTTGATTGGTTGGCGTGGTGGGCTAATGCCTTCTTAAGTTTGCTTTTCTGTCACTTTCTTTGTATTGCTGCTCTCGTAACTTTTCTCTGCGTTTCATCTCTGCCTCAGATCTCATCTTTTGATCCACAAACATGGCTGAAAAGGTAAACACCCTTCATTTCCATCTCAATTATCACTCTTTTTTATCTCCACACTGAACCTTTTTGGATTAATGTCCTTTACATCCTGTCCTTGTTTACAAAGTCAAAATGTGATTTCAAAATTTCCTACTTTTTTGCTTCAATTTGTAGCACAATGGTGAAGCCATTCTTCTATTCTATGCCACTATCGTATTGGTTCACTTTGGATACATAGGGTACTATGAATAATTCTGATGGGTGGTTTTATTGAACACGTTAATTCAGGTGACCATTATGAAACTCAAGGTCGACCTTGAGTGTGGGAAATGCTGCAAAAAGGTTAAGAAAGTTCTCGCTAAGTATCCTCGTGAGTTCATCACCACTTGCTTTAATTTTCTCTTATACATGTGTTATTTATACGTTAGAATCACGATTAATTATGACATGAAAATTTTGAAATTTGCATACATTTAAGGGTATCAAATTGAGTTAATTTTTTGGATGTTGAAATTTTGTGAACAAGAGAAATTCGAGACCAGAAGTACGATGAGAAGGACAACATGGTTATCATTACAGTGGTGTGTTGTAGCCCCGAGAAAATCAGGGACAAGCTTTGCTACAAAGGTGGAGGCTCTATCAAGAGCATTGAGATAGTGGAGGCATCCAAGCCCAAGCCCGCTGAGACTGAGAAGAAGAAGGAGGCCGATAAGCCCAAGGCCGAAGAGAAAAAGAAAGACGCGGAGAAGCCTAAAGGTGACGCTCCCAAACAGGAAGCCGCTAAGCCCAAGGGCGAGCCCGAGAAGAAGAAAGACGGCGGGGAAAAGCCTAAGGCTGAGCCTGAGAAAAAGAAAGACGGGGAAAAGCCCAAAGGAGAGGCTCCGAAAAAGGAAGCTGAGAAGCCCAAGGAAAAGGCCGAGCCCCAGGCGGAAAAGCCCAAAGACAAGCCCGCACCTGCTCCGTTACCCGTTCAGCCACACATAGCACCACCGATGGCGGTTCCAGTTGGGATGCTCTATACTCCCGGTCCCTGCTATGAAGGCAGGCCCGTTGGGCCTTTCTACGAATACGGTGGGCCCATGAACTATTACGACGGTTACTATGCAAGGCCCGTTTATGACAGTTACGGCGGTGGCAGGCCCTATTACGTGAACAACCGGTGTGACCAATATTTCAGCGATGAGAACCCTTCAGGCTGCTCAATTATGTGATTGCATTATTGGATCTGTAAATGATGGTGCCCTTTCACGTCCTCTGAATTTCATCCTGTTGAACTATTTCTTTGTTTTTCTTATTTAAAATTCAAAAGTGTTAGAGGAAAAAAATGTCGGGAAAAAGAATAAGGGTTATTTAGTCAAATGTTATAAATGATATACTACCAATATGTTTTGTTGTACGTTTGATGAGTTAATAAAATAAGGTTTCTTTACCAACAAGGAATCTGTTCTGGAAGTGGATTTCGCTTTTCAAATTGATTTTCCTGAAAGTGAATAACTTTCTAACCAACATCACCCACCATACTTTTTAAGTGGGTAAGATCATAATAAGGACGCCATTTAATTTTTTTCTAATTTTTTTCTAATTTTTTTAAATAATTGGATGGATAAAACCAACACCTAAACCTAGATGAGTTGTTATAGTTTATTAGATTATATATGTTTTTGCTATGATAATTAATAGTTTTTTGTTGTTGTTGAGAAGCTTTTAGTAATTAGTGATAAATGATGACAAATTGACAACCATATCTCTTTTTTCCCTTGCCCTTTTCCCACCTGATTAGATCCATGAACCTGAACACAATTTGAATGAGTACAACCAGATACTAAAATATGACGTATGAAAACTTTTTTCACACACACAAAAAAAGGTTTTGATGTATTATTAGAGCAATAATCCATCCTTCATTCTGAAGAAGGCTAACGAGTATCTACCGACATTTATGCTATTTTTGGTTAGGATGAAAATAGAAGAAATACATTAAAAAATGGAAAGAAAGGAAGTTTCCCTTGTATAAAGAGGGTCCATGCAACATATTGATTCTTTCCAATTTAATAAGGGAGAGACAGTGTTTGCGAATTTGAATTAAAGAGACAAAAATTATTTTTTATTAGTAATTTTGTCTTATATTCAGTAGTAGAATAATTTTATTTATTACTATCCTTTAATTATATTGTGGCTTCACTAGTTTGTTGTTCCAAAGTTCGCATTTATTTCTGCATCAAACACCAAAAAGAATAAGCTTTTTGACCAGATTGAAAAATAAATAATTTAGAAGTAGAATGATGATGGAGGGAACATGGAGTTGAAGATATGAATGAAATGAGACGTAGAATATTGGAGCAATGGGCTGCGGAAAACGGGGTATCTGAATTAATCACATGATGCATGATGAGGTAATATAAGCACCAATAAATAACAAATAATAAATAATAGGAAGACACACTATATAGAACCAAAACTCAATTATAGGGTCATCTTAATTTTTAAGCATCATCATTTGTTTCTAAAATTCTTTCGAAGCTACAATGCCACCAAAATTTGTCACCTTCTTCAACCTGCATCATCACATGCTTTGGACAGATATGTTGATAAAAAGGTAGTGTTATTAAAAATAGAAGTAAAGTAGTGTTTAGAGATACTAACACCATGTGATCACACATAATCACAAGTCTACAGACTCAGAACCCAGAATCGTGTCGGCACCGTCACGTTGTTCACATCACAAGCAATTATCATGTTCATTTTGTAGTGTAATAATAACATAGGTAGAATATTTAAATTTTAAAACTATTTTAGTTCTTGAAAATCAATATATTAATAGTGAAAAATAAAAATATTAATTTTTTTAAAACATTATTTTAATTAAACAATGGTTATTTTTATGATTTTGAATATTTTAAGAAATATTAATATTTATTCATAAAAATATTTATTTTAATTTGATATGAAATAATATAAAAATATGTATGTTACATGAATTGAGTAAGAGGTGTTATATGTCACTTATAATGACCCCGCATTGTCACTTATACTGATAATTAACTGGAAACATGAAATTTAACTTTTATTATAATTTAAAAAAAAAATTTATATGATTTCAAATCATTTTTTCTTTTAAATGAATAAATATTTTTCTTATTCTATAATAACTTTTCTTTGCTTATCTATTTTTTCATCTTTTTAATATTTAAATAAATAAAATACTAATATTTATATACTCTTTAAAATTTTTTGATAATATCCTTACAGTATGTGATTAATTATTTTATGAGCGAAGTCTATAATCATTTTATCATTTAGACATTGACTTTCTTTTAGGGAGTTCAATTTTCTTTTTAATGTTTTTTTTCTCAAATATTTCTTTTATGTTGATGTTATTGATTGTGAGTATTGTTTATTTTAATTTTACTATTCTCACTTCACATATTAATATGTTTTTCAACACTCACATATAATTTATATATGTACAAAGTTTTAGATTAGAGTCCAATTATACATAATAGGGGTGACAAAACTAGCAGCTTCTCGTACTAAAAACGGGTTAGTCCCCAATTATACATAGTCTGTCTTATTATTGACCCATTAAAAATGGATAGAACAGGTTGATTCTCGTGCTAAAACAGAGTGAAAACATTAGCTCAAGACATTAAAGGATTAATCAACTTACCAACTTTTTTTAAATTTTTATATTTTTTAAATTTATATATATATATATATATATATTAAAAAGTAAATTTATTTATAAAAAAGTTTTAATTGATTAATTAATATCTCTAATAAAATAAATAAAAAACAATTATTTATATTTATATGTTAAATTATTTTATTATAAATAATAATTAAAATTAATTTAGAAGTGTTAACGAGTTATGCTACAACATTATTAATATAATATAAAAAATAATAGTTCAAACCATTTTTTATTTAAATCTTTTATTTAAATAAGAAAGAGCGTCATCAGTAACTCGTCTCAATCTTATCCTTAATCAGATTTTGACAAATTAGACCGAACAAACCAATATAGGTTAACAAGTTAAAAACATCAATCTAGTTTATCAAAATTTAACCAACTAATATACTGACTCAGCTACAACCTATTTTTGTCATCCTAATAGATAATACATACATAAAATTGGTGATTTTATTGTTGGAATTTTCATTCCTACTTTTTCTGAGATTAAAAATTACAATATCATTTAATATGATCATCACATTCATATATAAATAGATACAAACAAAATTGTTTGAGTTTATAGAACTAAATTAATAACAAAATAATATAAAAACAACAACTTCAAATTATATATAGCTAAAAAATTGTATGGATATGCAAAATCCTAATACACTAAAATTAATTTCTATTTTTTTTATATATTTTACCGAGACCTAACTTTTAGAAGATTTAACTGTTATGGCGATCAAAATGGGTAAATCTCCTATCCTAGCTCTTTAGTCATTCTTAAAAATCAATTAACCTATCTTATAAATATATATATTTTTTAAATTAGTTAGTCTAACTAATAAGAAATTGTATAGTTAGTTAAATATTATAGAATTTTTTTGTGAAAATCATACCTTAGTTTTAAATTTTATTTATTAGTTTTAAATTCTTTTATGTTTTTTAAATGTTTATTTAAATAATTTTTTATTATGATATTTTTATGTTAATTTTTTTTTATTAAAACATAGATATGAATATTTTTTAAATATATGATAATATTTAAATTTGAATTCAATAATTAAATTATAATAAAGTATTTCAAAATAAAAATATATATTTGTATCAGATAAAAAGATAAATTTAAAAAATTAAAATAAAATTCAAAAAAGTGAAGGGTAAGTTTGAAGCATGATTTAGAAAGAAAAACATGAGTTGTGTATTTAAAAATTTGTGTATTTTTTTAAAAATTTACTTATTTAGTAAATTTAAGTTAAAATTACACTATTTTGGTAAAAAAAAAAATAGGATCATCCAATGCAAGTATTTATGTTAGACTTTTTCTAACTTCAATTGTCTCCTTTGTTTTTCCTATCAATACGACCTTTTGTGTCTAGTATGTAACATTAGTAGATTTAATGAAAAAAGGGAAAGTTAAAGTACATTTTATTTTTCAATTTGTTCAAGTTTTATTTCTTATACATGGGGTTGTTTTTCTTTCGATTTTTATCATGAAATTTATTAAAATGAATTCATCCAACTTCGGATCATATGTAGCAGATAAACATAAGACTAATCTGTTTTGAAAATTCAAAATTGGGCAGAAAGACACTAAAAAAAAAGGGAAATATGGAATTGCTTAATGATTGATGAGATTTCCTTAACTGCATAGAGAAAATCCACAAAACATGATCAATAAAACCTAACCTTGGACTCTTATATGTGTTTGAAATCTCACAAAATTAAAGGGCATATCCCTCTTATTTACACATAGTTTTAAAGAAGAACAAGATTTTGTCCCTAGGCAATGAAGGCTTTTAACTTGGTGCTAACAATTTCAACTGAACCCGATCTAAGAAATATCAAGAAAGAACAAACGATGAGAGAAAACAAAATTTGGATAATTTCTCCATCTGTGTGTAGCAGAGCCATACCAATCTTGTTTATAGTGTTCAAATTTTATTAGATGTTCCCCAAAAGATAAACATTCATAGTTTGGACTCCATAATTTGTCATATTCATTAACACGTGACATGCTACACTCTTGGTGTGGCTCTAAACTAAAGGAAGACGCCCACATTTCTACTAAACAAATCTGTTTATGCCCTTTTCTTCATTTCTTCTACCTCTATGGCTACATTACAACATAAATCTAAAGGTTTTGGTATTTAATGATATATTTCATGCTTTAATTTAATAAAAAAAAAAACAGTCTTTTCTAATTACTTGTATGATTTATTTTCTTATATAGTTTTTTATATTTGAAACTTTTAATTAAACAACTTTCAAATTCTAACTAACAAAAAATAATTCTTTTTTTAAATAAAAATAACATCAATCCAATTTGTAAAAATAAAAAGTCAAAAAGATTCACGAGAAAAAAAATTATTTTAGCCACTTTAAAAAATATTTTATCCTACTTTCAACTCTTTAATTATTATATAATCTATATAATTTTTAGAAGTTTATGCACAATTTATTAGATGATATTTTTTAATTTTTAAATATATTAGATTAAAAAACACTACATTTGATCCTCGTCCCTGTTAACTCTCCCAGCGCGCTAAAGATACATTCCATGGCATTAGGGCAAACACTTGTGTGTATCTGAATAACCAAGCAAAATGGCTTTTCATATTTGCAGCTCTCACTCTTCTCTTTTCCATAATCCTCAATCTTTTCCCTCTTCATTATCTTCTTCTTCTTCTTCTCTGTACAATTTCCTATTCTCAAATGTCGCTTTCTCTTACAAACGCCGCGTGCTTCAGTGCAAAGCCTCTCTCCACCACCCTAACACCCACGCGCCACCCCAAGACGCTGTTTCTCGCGACCCAGATGCAAATTCCTCGTCTTTATCCAAAACCCGCGTTTGGGTTAATCCCAACAGCCCTCGAGCCAAACACTTCCAAACCAAATCGACGAGCTCCAGGTACAGTTACCTCACCAGACTCGCCGAGTCATTGAACTCGTGTGCTCCTCCCATCGAGCAACATGCGTCCACAATTTTGAAGGGTTTAAGAGACAATGTTTCAGAACGTGACGCTGTGTTCATTCTTGACAAGATAGTGAATTCCGTTACCGCGGCCTTTGTTCTCAGCTACTTCCTTGACAAGATTAAACCCGATGGAGACACCGAGGTGGTTCTCTATAACGTCACTCTGAAGGCGTTTAGGAAGTCTAGGGATTTTGAAGGCGCAGAGAAGCTGTTCGATGAAATGATTCAACGAGGGGTCAAACCTGATAACATTACATTTTCGACTTTGATTAATTCTGCTAGGATGTGTGCCTTGCCCAATAAAGCTGTGGAATGGTTTGAAAAAGTGCGGAGTTTCGGGTGTGAACCCGATGCCATGGTGTACTCGGCTATGGTGTCTGCTTATGCACAGACTAATAATGTTGACATGGCTTTGAGCTTGTATGATCGTGCAAAAGCTGAAAAATGGAGCCTTGATGCATCGACATTCTCATCGTTGATTAAAATGCATGGCGTGGCAGGGAACTATGACGAGGGCTTGAGAGTCTTCCAGGAAATGAAGGTTCTTGGCGTGAAGCCTAACGTGGTGACATACAACACACTGCTGGGTGGTTTGTTCAAGAGTAAGAGGTCCTGGCAGGCCAAAAGTATATATAAAGAGATGGTAACTGATGGGGTTTTGCCTGATTTTATAACCTATTCTACTCTTTTGCGAATTTATGCTGGAGCACAGTATAGTGACGATGCTTTCCGTATTTATGAGGAAATGAAGGGGCATGGAATGGATATGAGTGTGGATCTTTATAACAGGCTCTTGGCTATGTGTGCTGATGTTGGTTGCATAGATGAAGCTGTTGAAATTTTTGAAGACATGAAAAGTTCTGGGACTTGTCAGCCTAACAGCTTGTCATTTTCATCCTTAATTACTGTATATTCCTGCAATGGGAAGGTTTCAGAAGCAGAAGAAATGTTGAATGAAATGATCCAGTTTGGATTTCAGCCTACTATTTATGTTCTGACCTCACTTGTCCAGTGCTATGGGAAAGCTAAGCGAACTGATGATGTTGTGAAGATTTTTAAGCAACTCGTGGATTTGGACATTGTTCCAGATGTTCAATTCTGTTGTTGTCTTCTGAATGTTATGACGCAAACCCCAAAAGAAGAGCTTGGGAAGATAATAGAGTGCATTGAGAAGGCTAATGCGCAGCTTGGTTCTGTAGTAAGATATTTGGTGGAAGAGAACAAGAGTGATGGAGATTTTAGAAAGGAAATATCAGAACTTCTTAATTCAATTGATGTTAAAGTAAAGAAGCCTTTATGCAATTGTCTAATTGATCTTTGTGTCAGCCTGAATGTGCCGAACAGAGCACGTGACCTTCTGGAGTTAGGATTGACGCTTGAAATATATAAAAATTTACAATCCAGATCTCAAAATCAGTGGTCTTTACATTTGAAGAAACTCTCCGTTGGAGCTGCTATGACCGCATTAAATGTTTGGATAAATGACTTGTCTAAGGCATTGGAATCAGGGGAAGACCTTCCACCTCTACTTGGAGTTAATACTGGGCAGGGAAAACACAAGTATGTTTCAGACAAAGGTTTGGTCAGTGTGTGTGAATCACATTTGAGGGAACTCAATGCTCCATTCCATGAGGCTCCAGATAAGGCTGGCTGGTTTTTGGTTACAAGGGATGCAGCCAAATCATGGCTGGAGTCTATTAGTTCAACTGAATCAATTTCTAATTTGAACTTTCAGGTTTCAGGTGGTTCGACAGTGGCTTTTCAGAATGGATAGTGTCTGTTTTAAGAATGTCATGCCTTGTTATTTATGCATTTTTCTTCTCCTTTAGCGGAAATTTTGTACTAGTATATTCAAGATATTTATATTTATTAAAATTTTCAGTTATCTCGTAGAGTAACTCAAGACCTGATATAGTATCTAGTGTAGCGGCAGATTTCTTTGCAGCTGTTCCATGGTCTAGGGAGATGCATATTTGTTATATCCTGGCCTTAATTTTCCTTTTTATTAGTTCTACGTTTCTATTTTTGATGTTGTCATCATTTGTAAACTAAAACCAAATACTTCAATCGGATCATCATAGCTCTAAATCAAAATATCCGTAGATGACACTCTATACTTGAAATATTTGATGCAGATGTCTAGCAAATCTGAGCCAGATACATTTGATAGTTATTGTTAGACTATAGGGCGTTGGTGAAGCAGTAGGTTAAGTATAAAATGTTCCACCTCTAATATTTTAGGAAGATTATGTTATAACATTCTTTGTCTATGCCATCTGTAAGGACCCATATTTTCTTAAATAATAAATTATGTTCATATAAATATATAGTTTATCTTATTTATTTATATTTTTAAGTTGTTTATACTAAAAGAAATGGAATAGTAAATTTATTAAAATTATTTATAGAAGAGGGGGTGAATAAAGTAGATGATGATTAGAATTATTTTAGATAAATAGTTTTAAGGATTGGTGGAGAACGTGGTGATTTGTCAAAGTTACTGAGGCTCTCTAAGTTTGGAATTCCCAATCCGATTAAATTTCAGAATACTTATATTGTAGAAGTTAAAAAATGGTAAGGAAAAATGAGAAAAAAAAGTAGGATTAAAGGGAAAAACCCATAAGGGAAATTCTTACACTTAACACACTTGATGGCTTGCAGGTTGAAATTTGGGGAGTGTAGGAAGCCAATAGTCTTATTTTAAATAACCTGAAAATCTTTCGGCAATTACTTCTTACACCCCACATTTACTTCCTGCATCATCAAAATATTATAATGCCATAATGAACCTTGCTAGAATATCCAATAGGAAAGGGGTACAATGGGTGCTCTTAAGTGATGTGGATGTTCTCTCGTAGGGTCATCGAGAGTGGAAGGTAAGTGACTTCTATTTTTACATTATGTAGGGAGTGCAGAGTATGTATAAGGTTGTTACAGTATTTGTATCTTGAAAATAAATTTCGGAAAATGAATTTCAAAATGGGTTGTCGGGTGTGTGAAATGTCTTATGAAAAATATTTTTCATAAAAGGTTTTTGTATTATGAAAAATATTTTTCGGAAGAAGGAGTGTGATGACAAGTGCTTACGGAAAATGTTTTTCGTTTTCGTATCTTCTTATGTGGAAAATATTTTCCGTAAGCACTCATTCTCACACCTTCTTTTTAAGAAAATATTTTTCATAATACAAAAACCTCTTACAAAAATAGTTTCCATAATACAAAAAGTTCTTACAGAAAACGTTTTTCATAATATAAAAATCTCTTACGGAAAATGTTTTTCATAATATAAAACCCTCTTACGAAAAATATTTTTCCAAATACAAAATCCTTTTACGGAAAATATTTTCTCTAAGACATTTCCCACCCTCCACAACCCAGCCTCTTCCAAAAATTATTTTCTTGAATATCTTAACCTCTTTTATCTTTATTAATAAAGATATAAATGTCTATTCATATATTCTGATAAAGTATAGAAAACAAATATGGAGTGCAGGAAGCAATTGTCAAATCTTTATATTTTCTTTGAGATACAAAGGCCCACTAATGTGAAATGTGTTTTATAATAAACAATTTTTAAAATATTTCACACCCTCCACAACCGAGTTTCTTTAAAAAAATATTTTTCGGAATATCTTAACCTCTTTTATCTTTATTAATAAAAATATAAATGTTATTCACATATTCTAGTATAGGAAACAAATATGGGGTGTAGGAAGCAATTGCCAAATCTTTTATATTGTCTTTGAGATACAAAGGCCCACAATGTGAAATGTGTTTTATAGTAAGCAATTTGTTTCCGTGGATTTGCTACCAATCTACTATTAGCAGTCTTATTAAAAGATCATAATGTTAAAATAATTTTGAAATACTTTTTTTAAAATACTAAATCAGTTGAATTTGCATAAGATGCAGTGACATGCGTCATTGAAATTTGGAGGACAACAATAATTTATGGTTTTTGTATACAGAGTAAATGACTTTTTCTCAGATAAATATAAAGTAAATGAATTAATATTTATTTGAGTTCCAAACTTTTAAGTTAATTGAAATTTGAATTTTTTTAATATCAAACAGGTTAGCAGTATTAAATGAAAATTAAAAATTAATTATATGTAGTATGTAATGAAGTTGTGATACATGAAATAAGATTTGATAAAATATCATTGTAATTTCAGATCTAATTATGGATTGGTGAGAGCAATATATTATAAAATAATAAAATATTATTACATCCTTACATCTATCTACATGAGTTTGTAACTTCATAACTTTATCCATTGAAAAAAAGAAACTCAACATGTTTCATTTTTGAGCATCATATACTCTGGGAGTCTCCTCAGTATCATAGGAGGAACGAAAATGGCTAACTCTTGCCTTCTCAACTCTTCTTCTTCATCGTCTTCTTCTCCTTCTCTTCCTCCTCCTTCTTATGCCCTCTGTTATGTCAAACCCATCGCCATCACCACATCTATCTCATTCTCTTACTCTTCCCGCCATTTCAAACTTCTCAGTTTTCCTTTCCCCCATCAACTCTCTCCTCTCCTCTCTAAACCCAAAACCCTGCTCCAAGCCACCAACACTCTACAAGACACAAAATTCGACGACCCACTTGCAAAATCTCCATCTTTATCAAAAAACTCCATCTGGGTCAATCCCAAAAGCCCCAGAGCCAAACAGCTTTGGAAGAATTCCAATCATGCCATGTCATCACCTCTCACAAAACTCGCCAAGTCTCTGGATTCATGCAACCCCACCCCCGAACACGTTTCTGAAATCCTCAACGTTTTAGGGGACAGCACTTTAGAACGCGATGCCGTCATTATTCTCGATGCCATGGTGAATCCCCACAATGCTCTCCTTGCCGTTAATTACTTCAAGCAGAAGATAAAACCCTCTAGTCACGTTATTCTCTACAACGTTACCCTGAAGCTGTATAGGGAGGTTAAGGATTTCGAAGGAGCAGAGAAGCTGTTTGATGAAATGCTTCAAAGAGGAATCCACCCTAATCTCATTACTTTTTCAACTATGATTAGCTGCGCTTCCATGTGTTCTGTGCCACATAAGGCTGTGAAGTGGTTTGAGATGATGCCCTCTTTCGGGTGTGAACCGGATAATAATTTGTCCTCGTCCATGATATATGTTTATGCAAGAACTGGTAATGCTGACATGGCTTTGAAACTGTACGATCGTGCAAAAGCAGAGAAATGGCATGTTGACACGGTGGCGTTCTCGGGGTTGATTAAGATGTTTGGGATGTCAGGGAATTATGATGAGTGCTTGAACGTTTACAATGATATGAAGGTTCTCGGTACGAAGCCGAATTTGGTAACATATAATGTGCTGTTGTATGCCATGGGGAGAGCTAAGAGAGCCAGGGAAGCCAAAACTATATATGAGGAGATGATAAATAATGGATTGTCACCAACTTGGCCAACCTACGCATCTCTGTTACAAGCCTATTGTAGAGCCCGGTTCAGTAAGAATGCGATGAAAGTTTACAAGGAAATGAAGGAAAAAGGAAAGGATATCGATGTAGTTCTCTATAACATGCTATTTGACATGTGTGCTAATGTTGGTTGTGTGGATGAAGCTGTTGAAATTTTTGAAGACATGAAAAGTTGTGGGACTTGCCGACCAGACAAATTTACATATGCATCCTTGATCAACATGTATTCTTGCCTTGGCAAAATTTCAGAGATGGAAGCCATGTTCAATGAAATGATGGAATCTGGATTTCAGCCTGATGTAATAGTTCTTACATCACTTGTCCATTGCTATGGAAAAGCCAAGCGAACTGATGATGTCGTAAAGATATTTAATCAGCTGATGGATTTGGGCGTCAGTCCTGATGGCCGCTTCTGTGATTGTCTTCTATATGCAATGTCCCAAGTACCAGAAGAAGAACATGTTAGGCTCGCAGGTTGCATTGAGAAGGCTAATCCAATGCTTGGGTCTGTGTTAAGGTTTTTGATGAAAAAGCACGAGGATAGTGAACATTTTAGAAAGGAAGCATTAGAACTTTTTAATTCAACTGAACCTGATGTAAAAAAGTCCATGTGTAATTGTTTAATTGATCTTTGTGTGAAATTGGATGTGCCCGACAGAGCTCGTGACCTTTTGGATCTGGGGTTGACTCTTCGGATATATGCTGATATACAGTCAAGGTCTCAAGCTCAGTGGTCTCTGCATCTAAAGAGACTCTCAGTTGGAGCTGCTCTGACTGCCTTAAGTGCTTGGATAAGTGACTTGTCTAAGGCTTTGGAATCAGGGGAAGAGCTTCCACCACTACTTGGAATAAACACTGGGCATGGGAAACACAGGCTTTCAGATAAAGTTTTGCCTACTGCTTTTGAATCATATCTGAAGGAACTTAATGCTCCATTCCATAAGGCTGCCGATAAGGATGGCTGGTTTTTGGCTACCAGTGAAGCAGCCACATCATGGCTGCAGTCCAGGGGCTCAACAGTGGCTCTTCCCCAATGAAATTGTTGTTTACTTTTAGGCAACCTTGTAGCATGTTGACTTTTATGCATTTTCCTATACAGTGGGAGAAAGTTTTGGCATAAGTAGTTTCTAAATATTTGTTTCCGTTTTGGATGTTTTACCCTGTGAATGATGAAAGTGGCCTGATACTAATATCTAGAAAGCGCGTATGAAGGTAATTAGTTATTGGCTCTGGTGAATTTCTAACCCGAATGTTGATGGATATTAGTGGTGTTGATTGAATAAAAATGGGTACTGGAATTGTTTGGGCCTGGACAGGCTGGTGCACAGGGTGAAGTTGGTCTTATGCTAGTCTGTATACTAAAGCGTTTCTCATTTTGTCAAGGTTGATGCGGCGCATGTTCCTACTTTATTCTACATAAACAAACAAAATCTGATACCGTGTGTTCTAAACTGAAAGCAGGTACAGAGGGAGCGGAATCTATATCCTCAAATTGAGGAACGCAAATTTAGGAGATGGTAGAGATCAACAAAGTGAAAACAGCCTAGCAATTTTTCTATTATGGTATAAAAGACAATGACAAGGCTTAGTTCTAAGCTATGAATCAAGTGTCGTAGTCCTTTCCACTTTTCAACTGTTCCAATTTTGTGTTTGTATCAATGTTTGTAAAATTAATTTTAGAGTGATGTGATTTATGTTTAGATAATTTTATCTCACTGGTTAGTAAAGTTTATAACACAAAAGTTGCTTAAAATTACTTTTAAGTCAAAATCGATTCTTTAACATAGAACAATATTTATCTAAAATTATATTAGCTGGTATTTCCACATGCACTTATTAAAGCTCAATACACAACTGAAAAGAAGGTTGAGGTTGACCTCTACATTGTACGTGACAGTTGACCTTTTTTTGTCAATTGTTTTATCATGAGGGACTGACTTTAGTTTATGGTTTGAGTGTACTACTACTGTTATTATAATTAATAATGAGTTGCCTGGACAAAGGTTGGCAAATTAACGAATAAAGGGCTTTTGACTTTTGTTGTGAGAATAGTTTAGGAGTTATGTGTTTGCAACTGCAAGTCCTACATGGACCTAAGTGCCTGTCCTGTCACACCCCATTTTGGCTTTTCGACACAATGGAGCATAACTCTTACGTTCTTATTTTAAAAGAAGTCAATACTCAGAACAAAAGGAATGGGACCAGTGATGGTTTGCACGTTAATATTTTATCCAACTTAAATTGACTCAACTCTCTCCATATAATGGCGAGTCCTTGTTCATTTGATTGTATGCAAAATGGGGAATTTTATGGCTTGCCACTCTCAACCAAAGAAGCAAAACAGATATCCTCTTATTGAAGGAAAAGAAGTAGAGGTTGATGCCCCAGTGGCAGTTCAAAGGACGAAATCTGCTTCTGAAAAGCGTTACATCCTGGTGCGTAGGAAGCTGCAGCATGGGGAGGTTTACCAGCTTGCACCGTTTATGTTGCAATCTGATAAGCCTTTGGTACCTTGTAGGACAACTAACAACAGAAAGTTGAAGACTAGGAGTGTAAAGATTGTGGTGACTGCAGAACAATTGGAATTGCTGTTACGTGGATCAAAGAAGTTCCAAATCCAACGCAGAGTTGCTGGTGTCAGGCGAACTTCTGGGTTGAGAGGGTGCCAAAAATGGTTTCCATCTTTGCCAACCATTCAAGAGGTGCATAACTACTAAACGTGGAAGATTGCTATTTGAGTTTCCATCATCAGCTGTGTAATGAAGTTTATTTGTAGATTTTGCAAATTTTCTGAAAGATGCTAGGTTGTATTTGGTCAGTAAATTAAGGATGTTTACCTGCTCAACTTTTTAAATATAGCAGCAGGGGAAGAAAAAACAAAAGATTCGCAACGTGCATCCCTTTTTTTCTCTTCTGAAGAGTTTTTCATGCATAGAATATGTAGGAGTACACTGATTCCGGACTGTTGTTCAATGTTCTTGGATTAACAATGAGAATGAGATATTTGTTAATTTCCGTTGCTTAAGTGATACTGCTAGTGGAAATTATCCACTCTATTCCTTTATTATATGATAACACATAATCTGCTTCTGCTTGGTGATTTTTAGATATATCCTTAAATGCTCAATTATAAGTGAGTTTACTGTCATACTCGTTCGTACCATAAATTCTTATACATTTTAGAATGATTCTCAAAATCACTCAGGATTCAGGAATTATTACTTTATGATAATCTTTGGTAAATAAGTTTTCTGATACGCGAAATGCAGAAATATAATTCAATTATTTTTCCATGTGTTCATCATGTTTCATCTCTCTGAAGATACATTTGACAAACGTGTGTAGTATGTATGCAACAATCACAATAACAGCACAAAGGATGCCACTTAAATTTAGTGTATGTAGTATGTACAGAGTCAGCCTTCCCCAGTGGAACTTTATTTCAACATACTACCTCACTAAATTTTTGTTTTTTTATTTATAAAGAAAAATCACAAAGATGCCATTGATCAATAAATTGCCTTCAGTTTCTCTAAGCAAAGACTCTTCAATGATCTTTCATCATCCTGCAGTATTTTTATAAAAATGTTAAGGGATAGTATAAAAAAAATTCACAAAGAACAGACACAGGTTTTGGTCATTCAAAAGGAAAAAGTTACAGAACCTTCTGGAGGAGTTTGAGCGTCTGAGTTTCCTGTTATCATCTGATTTTATTGAAGCAGCCTCCTTGTCTCTGGCAGCTGCTTCCCTTCTCATTTTCTTCCACTCTATTTCCATAGCCTTTGTCAGTGCATCGACTTTCTTTGTGAGCATCTGAAAATAAAAGGATATTTCTTATCTTCAGTTCTAAAGTAACAAGGGGTAGGGCTGTGGGCGTAGCTGTTACTAGTACCTTTATTTCTTCTTCTTTGGTTTGCAAACTGCTCTCTTTAATTTCACAAGACTTCCTCAAATTGATGACCTCTTTTTGAAGCTTATCGTACAGAAATCCTGAGACCACGTCATTGCTTCCTAAATCATTATAGCTATTGCTTTTAGAGTCTTCATCATCTTCAACTGTGGTTTTAATTTGTGCTGCTTCTTTTTCATCACTGCGCTTATTTGAATTCATGCCTGTGTTCACCTGCATCTTATTTTCTTTTTCATCACTATCAACAACTTTATTTCTTGATGCCCATATTCCTTTCTTCAACATGTTTTCTGCAGAACCACATTTCTTTCTTAGAATGCTGCCCGGTAGTAGGTTCGCAGTAACACTGTCGATGTTGTTTTTTACATTTGTCTTTGGAAGCAAAGAGCTTCCGACAGTGGATCCCCTTGGTTGTGATGTGGATCTGTTTCTAAGTCCACCATTGGTCGTTAGGAAGCTCAAGATGTTAGACTTTTGTGCTTTTGCAGACGCAGAATTTGAACTATTTGAGAAATGCTTTAAGCCTTCTTCTAGTGTTTTTAACCTCAGCTTCAGTTTATCCTGAGAAAAAATTACCAGATAACATTAGTTATCGCTAAAAACTCTATCTGCACGCTTACATGAAAGAAAAAAGTTACCTTCAATTGTGACTCCGCCTTTGCTGTTCTCTCTGATATAGCTAGCTTTTCTTTCAAGCGTTGCATCTCTGCCTGCATATGCATGGACATACTTGATCGTAAAACTTTTTTGCTCACTCTAATGACAAAACTTTCAATAAAAAATCCTTTTTGAGTTGCCTTCTTCAGCATTTTAACTTATAGTTAGGAGTTCAAATTTTCTTTTTCTTGATTGTACTTCGGAACTTTTTAATTATTTTCTCATTCATCGTAATCTTGGATTTACTGAAGGAAAAGCTGTGTCACTAACAGAAGTAGTAGTGTTTTTGGATTGAATAGGAAGAACCACATGAGCTCCAAAGAATATTCTTATGGGAAGATATACCTGCATTATCCTTCTCTCTTCCAACCATTGTTTGACAGGCATGACTTTGTCATTCTCGTCCTTCCACTCATTTGCCACAACTGTTGCAACTCTATTGGCTGAAACTTTTACTCTTGCTAGTTCCCTCTCCAGTGTCCTCTTCTCCTCCTGAAAATTTGTGTTAAATTATGTCACTAAATGGATCAACCAGAATGAAGAAAGTCAATGTGTTCAAAATCAAGTTCAAAATGGCAGTAGCCGTAAGAATTGTCTACCTGCAATTCAGAAATTTGTCGCTGATAATCACGAACAGCATTAGCATTGACTCCACTGGATAAGATGACCTCCTCAAGTTCATAGATGGTTTGACTAAGTTTTTCAACTTCCAAAATCTTTTGGCGATGCGTTTTCTCTAAGATTTTGTTCTCCTCCTGCTCATGGAAGTTTGTAATTTAGCCAAGTACTTGCATTTACTACAGAAACTACATGTGAAAATGGAATCATAAAAAGTATGCCTGGCAGATCTCAATCTGTCTCTTCAAGTCAAAATTTTCATTCTGAACTTCCTCAACTATTAAAACTCTCTCCAGTGCAGTTCTTAAAATCTTCTCTGCTTCAAGCAGTGCTGCCTCTTTTGACTTTGTGAGCCGTTCCAAAGCTTTCTTATCTTCCTGGAGAGCTGCAATCTGAATGCAAAATGAATGTCAGAATTTTCATTATCATGCACAATTCACTCCTTGTAAGAGCGTCTTTGGTGGAAATTGCATTATTACTACCTCATTCCTGTACATCTTAATCTCAGCCTCAAGAGGAGTAATGACACTTTCAAGAGGAACAAAATCATCTTCCTTTTGATCTGCGTGTAACCTTCTAAGAGTGGCTTCTGCAGCATATTGTGCGGCCAATGCATCGTTCTTTTCCTCTGTCAGTTTCTTGATTTCTAGCTTCTGCATAAAATTGAGGCATATGCATTTTTAGAATTTACCATTGTTTGACACGGTTCCAAGTTTCAATGGATATTAGTACCGTTTTGGTGTACCTTGTGTTTAAGATGATCCTGAGTAAGTCCAAGTCTCTCCTCCAGCTTACTCACCTCATTTCTCAGCTGGAATTGAAGAATGATAATTACAACCATTGTTTTGTGACTGAGAAATTTGTATATCTTGATATAAACAAACAAATGTGCCGTGCAATTGAATCAGTTTCTATGAAGAGTGAGAATGACTAGATCTAAATCAATTATCTGATTTAATCAACTAACAGTGTAAAAGACTGAACTGTATATCAATACGCCTAAACATTTTGACACAATCAACCAATCAGAAATCATGCCAATTATGATTTCAAAATAATCATCATAAAATTAACAAATTTATGCTTCCCTCAAGGCCTTTACATTGCAAGCGTATTTCAATTAAATTAAAAAAGAAATACCTCTTCTATGGCCTTATCCTTTTTAGCTTCAGTTGCCCTCAAGGCCTTGATTTCACTCTGGCAAGTTGCTAGTTCTTTGGCCTTTTCTGCAATGAGGTTCACTCATAATTTTATAGATGAAACAGATTTAAATAGAGTAGATAAAAAAAGAAATTCATCATAGTAATCTATTCTTCGTTTTCATTTTGTGGTGAACGAAAAGAAAAATAAATTAGATTTTTAGGGGAATACTCAAAAACGAGTTTAATACATAAACCCTCCACACAAATAATAATAAATCTCACAGGAGGCAATTAACACATAAAGTGTAACAACGAAAATTCAATTCATGAGACATTATAAGCAGAAAATGAAACATAAGTTACATAACTTGGATCAATATTAAACTTGTAATGGTAACGGAATCTAACAGTAGCAGCGAATGAACCTTGTAAATTTTGGACTTGTGGCTTCCCAAGCCCAATTTTTACTTTTTGAGATTCAGATATATTATTAATGTACTTCTTGTATTTTCCAAATGCATGTTTAACGTGATTTACTGTAAAAAAATATATTATTAATTCTTTAACTATTTGCTTAAGTCAAAATCGTATTTTAAATTGTTGCCATCATTAGCTAAGATCTGTGAAAATATTTAACAATATATAAGCTATCAATTACCTATTCTTTGACATTTAACCATGATGACAAAAAAATATCCTTTTTATTTTTAAAACCCCACCTCTATTGATTAATTTACGTTCTTTTATATACTTTAAATCAATTTTGAAGGAAAAAGAAAGTCCTTTTTATCATTTTTAATAAAAAAGTATCAATTTAAATAGAAGTTCACTTAAATTATTCTTAGTTGTATAACCAAACAAACATACTTCTTCCGGTTCCCTTACTAGTTAACTAGATTTATCCTATTAGCAATTTTTTAAAATCTTCTATTTCAAGCAATTAATATTAATACGAGACTATAAACTGAAACTAAGCATATAAAACCTAGTTTTTGAAAGTGTAGAGATTTGGTTTGATGTAATACTACTTCTTTCCTATATCAAGGTTAATGAATATGGATTTTAAAAATATTTAATGGATATATTTTAACTGAAAAAACTTACTTAACAGTGGTGATAAATTATATTACAGTTCTTTACTTACCTCCTTATGGCAGCTATGAACATAATTGAGAGAGAAGAAACTAATTACACTTTGAAATTCTAAAATATCAATTATTTTGAGATAAAAAAAAAAAGAAGGTTGAATCATTTAAAGACATAGAAAGAAGATGGTATTTTTATGTTTGATTATAGTTTAATGGTATTTTATATTATTATTTAATTGTAAATATCGTTAGCATGATTTTAAGATAATTCTTTCAAAAATATAACAAACTTATCTTATTTATTATTGGATTACGGTGTAAAATTTATTTTATTCTGATAATTTATAATTTTTTTTTCTCTTACTAATAATTACAATTATATTATTTTGACCTTATTTTTTTGGAAATTATAAATAGAAGAAAACAATGAAGTAACATTGTTGTCATCATCTTAATGAAAAACTTTGAAAATAAGAAACCAGTAAGAGTAATGTATAATTTGTACATTAGTTAATAAAATAAGAAATAAACAATAAAACGTGTACTTAAACTTAATGTGTCCTTAGTTTTGAAGATATATAAAATGCATTTAAACTCCATAGTTTACTTAAAAGTTGAAGTTTCTGTGTGTCTAAGCATTAGTATGGAGGGTGTGAACGTATGTTCAACTCAAAAAAGTAAGAAAGCTGTGCTTCTCTCAACATACGTTCAACCCATTGCCAACATATTTCCAAAAACATAGGCTTAGTCTTTAATGTCCTGCATGTGCTGTGGTTTGGTTCTAAATTTAGTTTTAACTCTTAACGTGAAAGTTACATTTTATTACTTGTACATTCAGTAAAACACTATTCAAACACACACATATAGAGATAGAGAATTTCAACTTGATATTATAATAATAATAATAATGATAATAATAATAATAATAATAATAATAATTATTATTATTATTATTATTAATATCATGTAAGAAAAGTCATTTTTTAGTAATTATAAGTCTAAACTAATTTGTATTAAGACCGTGTTAACATTCTATGTTCTATACACATAAATCAATTCAATCAAATTTATTTTTAATTAAAATCAAATTTGAAAGTCAAGTTTATCTAGATAAGTATTGGGATAAAATTTTCAATAAATATTTAAAGTAAAAGAAAAATATAGATAAAATTTCTCATACAAATTAAAATAAACTTATGTGATCTAACTCCAGAATACACGTTTCAAATCAACTGTATACAATCAGCTATTTAAGTTCAATTCTCAAAGAATTCTGTCAGCTATATATGTGTCAAGCAAAACAGTGTCTTATGAAACATTAATAAGTTATATCCTAAAAAAAACTTCTGTTGAGAAATTATTTTATCTAACTTAAATTCAAAACATGAGGTGCATTTATAACTTAAACTAGAAATTTATTTTTTTTAGCCATGTGCATTAAAAGTTTATACACAGTGATCTAATGAAAAACTGTTTAAAACTTCTGTTTAGCATGGTTTTTAATCAGTAAACCGTGTCACTTGACAAATAAACTCTTCGTTTTATCTCTTTTGTTGTAAGGAGATGATGAGAATTATCCAAATTAGGTCTGCTATAGTTTCAAACATACATTAACTGCACAGTAAGTCAATTCCATTGGTGTTTCTTATACTGTAACATGATAAGACTATGAAAAGGCAAGTTAAAGAAAGAATAATGGTGAAGCAGAGAAAGTAATATAACAGTCTGAGAGTTATATATGATATGAACCTGTGAGCTGGTTTTGCAAACGATCAATCTGTAACCCCACAGGATCTGGTTGGACAAGAGGAAGTTCTTCCCCACTGTATACCTCTTCGCTCGCCACCATTCTCCTCTTTCTGCTGCGGCCAAATCCTCACACCAATGGCTTTGTTCAACAAAAAACGGGGCTTGCTCACTGGCTATTTATAACTCTTTTGTGTGTTTTGGTTTTTTACCTGATGCTGACAAGTGCACTGGTTGAGGTTTAATCCTAAAACACCAACAACAAAAAGATGATTATTTTTTAAAAGGGTAGCATATAATAATAATAATGATGAGAGAAGGAAAAAAATAATAATAAGAAAGTGTATTCGTAAAAGAAATCAATTGACCGCAAAGAGAGGAATGAGCTTTCCCTGCACTGAAGCAAACTAAACCTGACAAATGAAACGCATAAGCCTGCTTCTACTTTGTCTTCTCCTTAATTCTAGCTTGACAGCAACAGTTACCTTCTTTCTATTTTCCTCTTAGTTTTTGAGTTTAATTTCTATGTATGGTTAACTATCAAAACTATAATCAGTACAATTCTTGAAATAAATGTTATAATAGTTGACGAATTTACCGTAGAGGGTTCATGAAAAGTGACCGTATAAAAATTTGTTTGGTTTGGATGGATGGGGAAAAGAAAAGGATTGAAGTTTTTTTTTTTTTTAGAGAAATTAGTAGATTTGAGTGTTGTAAGGGATTTGCTTGATGTGATAAAATAAAAAATATAAATAATTTAATTTAAGAAATCATTTTTAGAAATATAGATAAGAATTGCAATTAGTTTTAAATTATAAAATATTATAAATCTTAATAAAAAAATTGTATTTAAAATAAAAATTAAATATTTTCACAAAATATCAAAAAGTAAATTATTTTAATTATAATATAAAAACATGTACTGATAATATATTAATTTAATAAACAATTTTATATATATATATATATATATATATATATATATATATATATATTGAAATACAATTCACATATACGTATACATTCTATAAGTGTTCCCTGTCACTTTTCAATTATCTTTCATGTGCTTTTTTACCAATATAGTATAAGCCTTTAAAAGAATATGCACGATCAATTAATATTTTGCGACATAATCATTAGCATTTGCGACATATTACGCATAAAAATGTTTCATTTTTCATGTGTTTTAACATTTTATTATCTGATTTTTTACATTTTTTTAATAATTTTTTCCTCTTCGATTTTGCTGGCCTCCAAACAGAACGTTAGAGTATACTACTTTCTGATCCCATTCTACACTTTCCAAGCATTTACTTCTTATTTAAAAATCATATTTCAAAATGATGAAGTGTACGAAAATTTGTAGTATGTACTTGATATAAGGTTAAAAGCAAGGTTGATGAAGTTACTGTTAGCACTTGGAAAGGGTACATTGGATACAGCCAGCAGGGAGGGAGAACATCAAAGATGTGGACCAGTGCCCATTGAGCATGTTATTGTCGGCAACAATAATTTTTTCAATAACCTAAATTCACTTCTCATCAGTAACATTCAGATTCAATCATATATTGGTGAATAACAAGTGGTGCATTAGTTGGTTGCAGTTTTATTTTCTTTCAAATCTTGTTTCTCTGCTGACACATTTTGCTTCAGTCTCAAATCTCAAGTAGTGCTCTTAACAGTGTATCAGAATTTCATTTTGTATCATACAACCCAAAGGGTTATAATTTATAAGACTATGTTTTAAATCTTGGCTTGAGATGAACAAATTCTTAGAAGGGTAGAAGAAAGCAATTCTTTTGAGGTAAAAAAGTAATTGGGTTCAAATTCAGTACTCTAGATTTGTTGTCAGATTCATTGTGTACGAACATGGACCGAATCTACCAAAAAAATTGTGCATGAACAGAAAGGTATCTTGTATTGGCAAACTCAGTAATGTGTTTCAAGTTCAATTCCCCTAAGTTGTCGTATCCTATATATCTGTGTCAATGGAAGGATATCACTTTAGACTATTGTATTGCTTAAGCGCTAAAACCGTTCTGAGATCACTTTTGTTTTACTTGGTTAAACGAAAGTCATTCAGAAAAGACTGCGATTTCAATTAACAGAAGAAACGAGTGTGAGGACTCAAATTCTGAAAGCGACCATCTAATTAAAGTGGCTTCGAAGAATAAATGAATTTGGATTAATATTCAGAGAAGCTCTCATCTTAGCTTAAAAGTATAATGATTAAATAAAGTAAAAAAAAAGGGAAAAAAAAATTACGGTTCCTGCACACCATGTGGAAGGCAAATATATATGATGTTTTCCCTTTTCTTTTTACCATTTTTGTTTGGATGGAGACAACAAATGGAGGGCTTCACCAACAACCAAGGGTGACACAATGAAAGCCCGATGAACAATATTAGAAGATTAAAGGGGTTGAAGTTCTGTGTTGCCAAAAATGGTTGGATAATGATGTGACAGAAGAGGGTTCCTATAGTTGTTGTGGTTCACTTAATGGCATATGTTTTTGTTGGTTTGAATTGGTAGGTTTGCAATATGAATGTCTTTAACCAGAAGGTTTGGATGGACACTTGTGATGGTTTAGCACTTCATTGGTTTTTAAACTCAACTTTCATGTTGTCCTTAGCACAAAATATTCCTATTTAAAACACTTAAATGTTAACAAATTTAATTCAACTCAACTTCAATTAGTACTATTTTCAAAATAAGCATCCTATCACCATATTTTTTTTAAAATGTTTTTTTATTTTATGAAATCATCGTATTAAATAATTTCAACTAACATCCTCAGTTTAATAATTCAGAAGAATCAATTAACTCTGGAGATATTCACATAACCTCTTTGCTCAGAAAGTAAAGATAACCTCTTCAGTGAAAAAAAAAAGAAATCATAAATGTTGACATAGTTTACTCATACTATCAAATATTTTTTCTTTCTTTCTCACAACCTTTTTCAAAACTATTTATTATAACATTATCTATTTTAATTTTTATGTAGTAGAAAGGCAGACATACTGTAACAAATCATTCTTGCACCTCTATCTTCTAGTGTAAAATAATTTTAATTCCATGCTATACTTATTCAGGTAAATATACTTAGCCAGAATCCAATATAGTTTAACAAAATTGATTATTTAAGCTATTACTTTTAAGATTTTAACATGGTTTTAAACTCAGATAATATTAACATTTGTCACCTTTAAAAAATTCTTAAACATGAATTTCTTGAATTATTGTAAAATTTTTTGAATGTATGTCCAATTCTTGCCAATAAAAAAAAACGAAGTGGTTTTATACATCTATTAAACTTTCAGCGATTTATTATCGCTGTAAACAAGCTCTGGTCAGTAAGAAATATATATATATATATATATATATATATATATATATATATATATATATATATATTTTTATATATATATGTTTTTTTGGGTTTTTAGATATGAATAAATAATACATATATATATATTATTATG
>Ga0099824_1000971_pt1 | contig 38373 bp, 18 predicted proteins | sample SiratrowhiteBW_FD_76837 | JGI IMG/M metagenome (GOLD analysis project Ga0099824, IMG submission 76837) | Root nodule microbial communities of legume samples collected from California, USA - Siratro white BW | ecosystem: Host-associated > Plants > Roots > Nodule | place: USA: California... | reverse complement strand
GTTAGAGTTTTTTTTTTTTTTTTTTTTTTTTTTTTTTTTTTTTTTTTTTTTTTTTTTTTTTTTTTTTTTTTTTTTTTTTTTTTTTTTTTTTTTTTTTTTTTTTTTTTTTATTTTTTTTATTTTTTTTTTTTTTTTTTTTTTTTTTTTATTTTTTTTTTTTTTTTTTTTTTTTTTTTTTTTTTTTTTTTTTTTTTTGTATTTAGTTTTGAACAAGAATAATTGTTACTTTTATCCCTTTTTTTGAAGTCAATATTTTTTTGGAGCCCTTATTTACCCAAGAGCATATTGCACTCCAAGCAGAAAAGTCTGATACTAATTCTGTTGATAGTTTTATATTGTTCTATCTGTTTTGGTTGATACTTTATCAGTATCATTTCCTGCTTCCATAAAGTGCTTGTAAGATATTACGCCAACTCTTAGATTTTTCTGCTCCTCGGGTTGTATTTTATTTTATAGTGTGGTTTTTTATTGTTAACACATCTTAGCTTATTGCTCTTATGCTCTAGTGTTGTATATGTTCTTTTTATGTATATTTTGTTGATTGACATCTTCAAAGAGGATGCTCTTTCCTCTATTTCGTATTCTCGTTTTCCATTCCTTTGAATTCTTATTTTAATTTTGAAAAAAAATTACTCAAACTTTTAACACCTATTTGACTTAATGATTCTGACATCATATCTGATTGGCGAGTTTAATTTGCTAGAATGATTTTTGTGTAAATGAAAACTTTTTATAAAAGAAGAAATATATTAATAGGAAAATTGTAAAGAGGGAGAAAGATAAACATATCCTCGTGAACAAAAAAGTTGAATTTTTTTTCTAGTTTCCTCAATCAACGCTACACCGATCTCTCTTTGATTGCAATACTTGAAAAAGTATATCTGGATAATTATGTTTTTACTCATGGGTGACATGTTTTTACTCTGGCAGGTATCGAATGGAGTCTAGATAATGATGCATCCAATGCTGCAGTTTTGGTTGCCAGTGAAGCACATGCCATAACTTTGGCAGTTGAAGGCCTGTTAGGGGTTGTCTTCACTGTTGCAACTTTAACAGACGAAGCCATAGATATTGGAGAGGTAATCTCTATAAATTCTGCCGTTTTTACATTTCCATTCTGTTTTTTTTCTTTTGGATATGCTACTTGATGACCTACTTTCTCTATGTCCATCCAGCTTGAGTCTCCTAGATGTGATAATGATCCTCCTGTGAAATGGTCTGGTAAAACTGCCGTTCTCTGCATCTCAATGGTTGACTCGCTGTGGTTGACAATACTTGATGCATTATCCCTTATTTTATCAAGGTTTGTTTTTCTACATACAGATACAAATAAAAAAATGACACTGGTGATAAGGTCTTGCACCATTCATTAACCTAGTCATAGCATTTAACATTTATGGACAATTTGATTAGTAATCAGGTTGATCTTGCATGCAAAATTTTATAACAATTGGAAATGAACAAGCATGGTTGGTGTTATCTTAGTATTGAGTCATACAGATAAAACGCCTAAACTTCTTTCTGATTCATATGAAATTTTTACGTTTGAATAGCATGGTCAGATCTCAATAATCTGCTGGATTTTACGAGTAATTTATCCTATAAAACATAGTTTAGTGTGCTAAGATTTTTTTGTATCATCCTGGTTACAATTAATCTTAACTAACCATATATTGTTTGTTATGATTTCAATATATTCCTTAGCGTTTGACTTGGATTTTAAGAGTAATTTATCCTATAAAACATGGTTTAGTATTGTAAGATTTTTATACCATCCTGGTTACAATTAATCTTAATTAACCGTATATTGTTTGTTATCATTTCAATATATTCGTTAACATTTGACTTGAGGTTAATTTGAAGGTCACATGGAGAGGCCATTGTTTTAGAAATATTAAAGGGATACCAGGCATTTACTCAGGTAACTCATTTTCTGCCTTAACACTTTTTTTCTTTTTTTATTTATTCTATTTGTATGACATCTTTTTGAACTTAAAAGGATATTGTATTGAACAATTTATCAGGCTTGTGGGATTCTCCGAGCTGTTGAACCTTTAAACTCCTTTCTTGCATCCCTTTGCAAATTTACAATCAATTTTCCTGTTGAAACAGAAAGAAGGAGGTATAATGTTTTAAATCTCTTATTAGTAGTTTTTGTTTTCTTTTATTAAGGTGCTTTTCATGAATTCAAGTTACAGTACTAAGATTTTTGCTTAAATTTGAGATTTTAGCAGTGCTTTGCCGTCTCCTGTATCAAAACGGTCAGAACTATTGATTGATCAGAGGGATAATGTTGTGCTTACTCCTAAGAATGTGCAGGTGGTCCTTCTGTTTCTTTGAATAAAATGTGTACTTTCCCCCACTTGTCTGTAATTTGTTTTTTTAACTGTTCATTTTCCTCTGAATTTGTATATTATATTGTCATTGCCACTACTTATTTCATCCACACTGATCATGTGAACTAGGCCTTGAGAACTCTTTTCAACATTGCTCATCGACTGCATAATGTTCTGGGCCCATCCTGGGTTCTGGTATGTTCTGTTTTTCTGCAGTTTTCTTTTATGTACATTCCTTCCCCCCTCTGAGTGAATGGTCATCATGAATACCTGCAGGTGTTGGAAACTCTGGCAGCTTTAGATCGGGCAATTCATTCTCCACATGCCACTACTCAAGTAAATTTTTATGTTGTTTTATTATTCAGTGATAATTTGCTTGCAATATATTTGTTGAAATCATGAATTAGGTTAATAGATAGGTCAAAAACATTTTGGGCCTTCTCGATATAGGTTAAGCTTTTTACATAAGAATGGTTCTTGAGTTTTTTTACTCAAGTGGTTAGGAGTTTGATTTTCACTTCCCTCTATTTGCTACCATTATTTAAACTAAATTTTCCAATGCGCACAAGTGAGTGTTGTTTTGTCCTTTCTTTTGTGCCCAAATATTAGTTCTAATGTTTCTTCCATTCAATTGGTGGCTTTTGATGTTTCGTTTTGCTTTTTGTGTTCTTTGTTTTGGAGGATATCTTATACTTTCTCTAGTTGTACTTTAGCATTACATCTGTTGTTTTCTTTTGTTCTAAATATAAGTTTAATTCGTTCTTCATATGTTGCATAGTGTGGCTGTTTTATGGGTATTGTTCTTGGATTAGGGATTTATCCATCTCCACTCGAATCTCTATTTCCTTAGGAGTGTGTGATGACAATACCCAATAATGAATCTCTGTTGAAATCTTTCTTGCTTCTGCTAGATGACACAATTGTCCTAAAGGAGGCACCACCATCACTAGAATCTTTTTCGTTTGTTCTTTAACTTCAATAGAGTGTGGATTCTTGATAGCCCTGGTGAATATTAATCTAAATCCTGTCTTCAAATTCCACCCCTCTAAAAAGTAGAGCACAATGCTCCTTCTGTAACTCCCTCCAGAATCTCAATAAAATCATATTCTGATGATTTGCTGCAAGTTGGGAGAGCTACAGGCAACAAAACTCAACTTCAGGGGTTTTGTACAACAGATGATGGAATAACTCTCTATTAATATGTTGTTTAGGCTGTTCTGTGGAGTGTCAAAGAAGCTTTTCTTCTAACAAGTAATGATTCTTTTTAGTATGTGATTTTCGTTTTGGCTTCTCTAGTGCTTGGTTAAATGCTAATGGGTTGTTTAGCAAATAATACATGAAGTGATTAGAGGCCTTTATTGTCTGACTTGTTTGTTTGATTTTTCTGTTGTTTTTTGTGCCTCTGCAATGAGGATTTCTTTTCTTCTTGTAGTCTCTCTATTCTTACTTTTAGTATGACTTTCTATTTTCCCAAATGTTTATCAAATTAAATTTCATATGCTGCGTAGTTTTGTTGGAAATTTCTTCTGGATGTGTCTTATATGGAAATTTACAAAGTACATGACCATTAAATCTGCAGGAGGTCTCCACCGCTGTCCCAAAGTTGACAAGGGAGTTGTCTACTCAATACAGTGACTTCAATATACTCTCGTCTTTGAACTCTCAGGTGAATAAACCTATTTTAGTTCTTTGGAAGTCAACATAAAAAAGATGACTTTCAACTGCTACCCTCAATTTATGAGCTTGGATGCCACTATAATTGTCCTAATGATAATCCTTTCTAAAATATCTTTTCTTTTCTATAAATCTTTTTTCTTTGAAATTCTGTTCCATGTTCAATGATGAGAATGCAAGCTTGATATTATTGCTATTAAGCTTTGATTCTGTTTCATTCTGTACGTTTTCTGTTTTTATTAGTGCCTAAGTGTTTATTTGGTTTCTTTGTACATTTTTCTGCCGGGAATGTATAAGCCAGTTGATCTAACCTGCTATTATTTTCTGTTTGGAAGCTCTTTGAGAGCTCTGCTCTGATGCATATATCTGCTGTAAAGTCTCTCCTGTCTGCATTGTGTCAACTTTCACATCAATGCATGTCCGGTACATCAAGCAGTTTGGGACCAACAACTATTCAAAAAATTGGAAACATCAGCTTCTCGGTGGAAAGAATGATATCCATCCTTGTGAATAATGTTCACCGTATGTAGACAATAATTCTAAACATGATAGTAAATCTTGTATGTTGGATGTTGTTTCATTGTTCATTCTCATTTCGTATTTTTCCTAGGTAGATACTTCTAAGTTGTGATATTTAAGTTCTATTTACTAATTTGGATTTTTTGAATATTTGTTCTTACAATTTTATATTGTCCCTTTTAACCACAGGAGTTGAGCCATTTTGGGATCAAGTCACTTCTCACTTTCTTGAGGTTTCTTTCTTTCTCTTACTGTTTCTTTGATGTGGCAATGGCAGTTTCATTTTCATCCCACTTGATATTTTGACATGCTATTTCAGCTAGCTGATAATTCTAATCCACATTTGAAAAACATGGCACTTGATGCGCTTGATCAGTCCATATCTGCAGTCTTGGGTTCTGATAGGTTCCAAGACTACAAACAATCCAAGTCTCTTGAAACATCACAGGAAGTGAGACCTTCTACCATTTTTATTGCCAGTTACCCGTAGTTTATTAAAAGACAACTTAATCTGTGTCCACAATGTGCAGATGGAAGTCAATCTTGACAAGTTGAGGTCTCTTGAATGTTCAGTCATATCTCCAATAAAGGTTCTTTATTTTTCTACACAAAGTGTAGATGTTCGTGTTGGATCTTTGAAAATTCTTTTGCATGTCTTGGAGGTATTGCTGTTGCTAGTTGGTCAAGTTTTGTTGTTATTTTTATTTCCTTATTGTTTGTTTACATGATACTAATTTATACAAATTCTTTCAGAGGTATGGAGAGAAGCTTCATTACAGCTGGCCTAATATACTTGAAATGTTGAGGTTGGCCTTCTTATACCCATAATGTATCTTTCTATTTGTAATCCTTTGCTTAATCTATGTACCATTGTCTTACTGTAAGGTATGTAGCAGATGTTTCGGAGAAGGATCTTGTTACTCTCGGCTTCCAGGTATACTGATTTAGTTTGCAGCATTTAATACCCAACGGGGCTATTGTTATATTGAGTTGACTATTAGTACTTCTCTTGTTACTTGTGTTGCCTATACTTGTCTTTCTGGGCTCTCTCGTTCCATTTAGTCTTGCAATTTGCCTTCAAATTTTCCCTCTAAACTCGTGAACATTTTATTTATAATGTTTTTTCTATTTAATTTTATTTATGAAAATAGATAAGTAAAAACATCACAGCACGTATCGGAATCCCTCTAGGATGACACCCCAATATGTGAAAATCATCTGCAGCACATCATATGTCGATTAAAAATAAAGAAAGTACAGGAAAAAGTAGGGAGACCATCTAAGTAGCAAACCTATACCTATGCAATTCGAACCTATGTTTTCATATACCTTACGTTTTCTAAACCTTCACAAACTTCCTTGATCTTTTTCCTATTTGTTCACGAACTTTTGTTTTTTGAAAGTTGCAATTCTTATATAAAATTCCAGTATAAGGCACAGTTTGTTGCCATTTTGAAAATAATGGATGCACTGCGTTTAGTTTTTATTTTTAAACTATGACTACACATAACTCAGGCAAATTGAATTGATTTAAATTATTAAAAAGGGGTTATGAATTCTACATCTGAAGAAAACAAATATCATTATATGAGTTCTTCCTTGATTTGTGTCTGTTGGATTTCTTCCTGTGCATTTATTTACAGATATTAGCAGATAAGTATATTGTCATTTTCTTTTGGAGACTTTGACCTTTTTTTTCCCCTATATCTTCGTTGCACCAAACTCCTATGTACTTTTGGATCATCTTTATTTTTTGGAACTACTACATAAAAAGTTGTGGACACTCACATCACTATCATAATTTTTTTGTTATATATGGAATTTTCAAGGCATGCATTTAATATTCATATGCTATATATGGAACTTTCGAATCAAGAATATAATCTGGCATTTGATCAGTGTATGCCTTCTAAGTGTTTGATATGTTTCAGTTCTTGTTACTTTTCAAGTTACCAAAGGCAGGAATGATTTCAAATTATCATCTGTTATGAATTTATTCCACAACTGTCATGTTGATCTAATCTCTTAGTCACGAATCCATGTCTTGAATCTCATTTTTATGCTTCATGCTTATTTTAAGTTTTCTGTAAGACATGCCATAGCTTCACATCTGGTCTAGTGATCATATATTCCATTTTTTAAGAAAGGTTTTAGTATTATTCTTTCTCTGCAACATTATCATATGTACTAATTTTCCTGATTTTGTTTCTTTCTAGAACCTAAGAGTGATAATGAACGATGGACTGTCCACCTTACCTACAGACTGCCTTCAAGTGTGAGATCCCATATTCCACCTTACCTATATGCATACTGCATGCATGCGTATATATGATTTCTTTTCTTTTTGGATTTTATAGCAGGCTGCAATCTTTAGAAAAAATAAGATTTGGTGTTACTGAATGTTGTTGTCGAGATTTCACATTCACGATAGACATGACTAAATGAGAGCTTATAAAGGCTTTGAGCAATCCTGGTCTCTTAAATGTGGAATTGAGTTAGGCCTAGGCCAAACTGAAGATGGTATCCTAGCTTATCATAGATATTGGCCACCCCCAGCTGTCCAAAAATCTAGCTGGCCCCATGGTTTTTCTAGTGCAAACCTCCACCTTTCAGATGTTAAATCCTGGGTATGAGGAATGTGTGTTGAATTAAGCCTAGCTCAAATTCTGGAGTAGCATTAGTGTTACACATACTAGGAAGCATGTATGTGTACACCTGTGCGCACAAACACACATATTTGCTCCTAGTTTGGCTCCTGTTGTTCAATTAATGTATTATACGTATATTACAGTTGTGTTGATGTGACTGGAGCATACAGTGCTCAGAAGACCGAGTTGAACATAAGCTTGACAGCAGTTGGACTTCTGTGGACTATGACTGATTTCATTGCAAAGGGCCTTCTCAATGGACCTTTTGAAGAAAAGGAAACAGGTTCATGCTCTGTTGTCAAGCCTTCTGTTTTTAACCTGTCTATGTTCTGAAATTATACCAAATCTTCTATGATGGTTCTACCCTTCAGGTGTTAATTCCATACTGAAGCAGACAGACAACGAAAAGCCGGAGGATCCAACACGTATTTCTAATATTGTGAGAGATAAGGCTTCTTTTATGGATGGTGTTGATTTTGAGAAGCTTCTATTCTCTGTTTTCTCCTTACTTCAAAACCTTGGGGCAGATGACAGACCAGAGGTACAATTTATAAATTTCTAGTCTTGTTTTACTTTTAAATTTTCCATGTTTTCTTTCTACCTTCATGAAACACTTCTTATGTGCTAAGATGGATATCCCTATTGCCAATTATCTGTTGATAAAAACTCTTTTTTCTAAACTGAGTGGTCTCTGCCACATCAGCAAGTTAGTTAGCTGTTCTATTATATTTTCTATTTTGTTAGACAACTGGTTTTCTGCTTGTTAACTGAGAGGTCTCTGCTACATCAGGAAGTTAGTTAGCATTCTGTTATGCATTCAGTTAGCACAGTTTGTTAGACACCTGGTTTTCTGTTAGCTGATTAGTTAGGCGATCTTGCATTGGAAGCTTCAGTGACGTATATAATCTGATTCTATTAGATTTACAAATACAAGAAATAAAAACACAAGTTATAGTTTTCAGAAAATTTATTGTTTACTTCTTACTTTTAGCAATTAAGTTTCATTGAGAGTACCACTTATGTGCATATGAATCTCTCTCACTGTCTTTGTTCTTACTGGCCCCTTCTTTTAGAATCTTGGTTTCTCTATTTTAGTTTTTGATACACTTCGAAAGTGCCATTACAAAGCCAATTGCTTCCTTGCTGTAAGTTGTTATAAGTAACAACATTGGCTGAAGGACAGTCATAAGCAATTTTTTAAGAGAACAGATTGATTTATTTATTTTTTTAAGCTAAGCCTAGCCTGGTGGATGTTTCTTGAAGATACCTATCATGGTCACAATATCCCAAAAGTTTAATTTGTTGGGGGAAATTGTGTGATAGGTTTTGTGTCTAACACATGCCTACACATCAGACCCCTTTGGACTTGATGCAAGGACAATATACATGCCTATCTTACCTTAGGCAGAAATTTAACTTTTATTTACAACAATGTGCAACAAGGATCTAATACTATGTCCTGAATCAACTACCCCAAAATCCTATGCTATTGAGTGAAAGCACATGAATGGTTACATCTAAATCCTAATGTTATCTTTTCTTGTATAGAAGCATGCTTCGCCTAAGGCTAGGTACTTGGGATGCTGTTACTGTTAGATGTGAAATTTCGAATCTGCATTTGTTGCCACGACCATGAATCATCAGAAGTATCATCAATATTGATAATTTTTTTTTTCAACGCGTGCACAGAAAGCTGAACAAAGTTCTTTGATTGGAAGTGGGAGGGGTGGGTAATAAGAATTTAAGGTTTAGAGGGTCTGTGCGGGAGATTTGCAGACAACACGAGTGTGAAATTAGGAGCAGTGAACATTCTCTGAGTGATTAATTTTCTGATTTTGATGGATTTAACTAAAGGAAAGAAACAACTATTGTTGAATTTTCGCTGTTGTCTCCCATAAAAAATGGAAGTGTTGCAGATAAAATTAAAGAAATTACAATAAAATAGCAGAAACCTAGGCGTTCTTCCTAGTGTCTCTTGTGCTTCATAACTGGGTTTTCTTGCCTAACCAAGAAGAGATCATTAATCATTGCGTAATCTTCTCCCTAAATAGTATTACAACTTACAACAATTTAAATAGACCTTCTAGCATCCCTTGCTCTACACTAATACTATATCAATTAGGGAAATTTGGACAATAAAACAAAACTTGTTAATTGCTCTCTACTATTGGTGCTGGATGTTAAAGCTTTCTGGAACTGAAAATTTTGTTTTTTAGGTAAGGAATTCTTCCGTTAGGACACTGTTCCAAACTTTAGGAACTCATGGGCAAAAGCTTTCAAAGACCTTGTGGGAAGATTGTCTTTGGAATTATGTATTTCCTACATTGGACCGTGCTTCTCACATGGTAAACCTGACACTACTGGAAGTTGAAATGAAAACTTATTTTCATCATGAGCTGATGTACTTTGAATATGATTTTTGGTAAGTAGGCTGCTACCTCTTCAAAGGATGAATGGCAAGGGAAGGAACTTGGAACTCGAGGAGGAAAAGCAGTTCACATGCTCATACATCACAGGTATGGATTGACTCTATTACTCATTTTGTAGCCTCGGTGCTATATTTGTTTGAGAAGATGGGGAGAATGAATGGTGGGGAAAAAGGTAAGGGCAGACTAGACTTCACTGAAAATAGTCCGGAACAGTGTACTACATAATGCTGATCCCTGAAGTCCTGATCTTGTATTTACATATTTTACTACACTTCTTGTTTTCCATAATGAAATTGATAAGAAATAAATTATACTAATGATAATTTCATAATATGAATAAATTATGTACTTGAACCCATAGTTTGGGCACACAAAAGACTTCCTATTTTGCTAATCCAACAACACTTAAATTTCCCTATATGAGCTGGACCTTACATAAGCTTTCTTCTTCTTTTGAATAAAGTCAGTAAGCTAAATCTGTCAAATTGAAGACTTAAACTATGTAAAATTCAAGAACAATTAGCAATAAACTAACAAACTCAACAAATAACTTGTAGAAATCAATAAATAACAACTTAACAAGCTTGATAGGCCACAACTTTCATGAAATAAATGGATGATGGTGGCCCATGTGTTAAAGCACAAGAAAGTCAAGATATAATATGATTTTTTGATCCACAAAACCAGCATAGAAACTAAGAGAGGTGGGTAAAACAGATCGAGACTGAAAAAAGTTAAAGAGTAGGATTGAAAAATTCTGAAATGGTGAATATAGCACTGACATCTATGCCTTTATTTATGATATACTATGATTGCATACTCCTTTTACTATAGTGCACTGTAATTAACTACTTGATTAATCACCGAAACACTTTCCAAAATCACTTGATATATGGGTACATTCTAATGAATTTTTCAGTCGTAACACGGCTCAGAAGCAGTGGGATGAAACTCTTGTGCTTGTTTTTGGTGGAATAGCACGTATATTACGGATGTTCTTCCCCTATTTCACAAGCTTAAGTAACTTTTGGTCTGGTGGGTTCACTATTAAAAGATGATGTATCTGGTATTTTCATTTGGTGTAATTTACAAGCAGTCCTGATTTAATTTTGTTTTATGTAGGCTGGGAATCATTGCTTCAATATGTTGACAATAGCATTTTAAATGGTAGTAAAGAAGTTGCACTTGCAGCGATAAATTGTTTGCAGACAACTGTTAATTCCCATTCTTCTAAGGTAGGGACAATAATTTGAATTACAGCTGATCTTCTGTTTGTAGGTGAAGAATAGGTAGCTGAATTTATTCCCAACCATCTCTGACTCTAGCGATGTTGACTTTTAGAGTCTGTTTGAATATATTCCTCTAAAAACATTTCTAGGAGACGAAAATAAGTAGGAAAAATGAAAATAATTTCTCCAAAAGCTACAGTTGGCTTATGTAGAAGATAATTTATAGAAATTATCTCATATTAGCTTTTCCAGAAGTTAATTTCTAACTTATGCATAATCTGATATTAGCTTATAGAGATGTTTATTTCACTTTTCTTTCTTATTTTCTTTTCCTATAAGTGTTTTTGGAGAAGTTTATCCAAATAAACTTTTAACCAATTATCAACTATAAAAAACAATAAAGCTGAAGTAGTTGAAATATACTCATGTAAGTACTGACAGAAGTTTGTGAATTAGGGAAATATGCCAATGCCTTACCTTATTTCAGTAATTGATGTTTACGAGCTTGTTCTGAGAAAGCCTTCTAGTTACCATGGCAGTGCTGCGGATAAGGTGACGCAGGAGATTTTGCACGGTCTTGGTAATATATTGATTTTCAGTTAACTAAGACTTAGTTTTGTTTTTGTCTACGTTGCTTGAGGATTAACAGTCATTCTTCTAGGTTTCTATTTCTACCATACACCCATAGTCAGGTAGCTTTAGATAGTGTTATTCATATTAGACTGATTTTACTCTATATTTTGATCATCTATCAGGAGAGCTTTATGTGCAGGCTCAAGGATTGTTCAATGATGTTGTATACAAACAATTGATAGCAATCATAGATCTGGCCGTGAAGCAAGCCATGTTAACTAATGATAACTTTGAAATGGAATTTGTGAGTCCGTTTTCTATTAACTTTATTACTATTTCTTAATTGTTTTTTCTTATTCATTTGTAAGTTGGAACTTGGAACTGTTATTACTATCTTCATTAAAACTGGGAAATACGAAACAAGAAAATATCCTATCCATAACATGAAATCATATATATATCCACTACTTGTTACAACTATCACATTTGTGTTTTACAGAGTACATGTTATTTCAACATTGTAAACTCAAACCTATTGTCTGCTTGGAAAAGATAAATTAACAATGCAATCAAATGGTATTGTGTCACTAAATTGAAACTGTTATGCACCTTAAATTTAGCATATAGTTACCAATAAGTTGTGACCTTGATGTATTTTGTATTTGTGATTGTTTCTTTTGTATATTTTCAAAATATTCCTTTAATTTTATTTTCATCCTTAGCAATTCTTAACATAGCAGCATAGTTAGTTGTAAAAACACTACAGGCATTCTTTGAAGTGGTAACTTGAGGAATCACTATGCATTGTCTACTTTTGTATTTTGTCCTTCACAGTGGAAGAAAAAGAAAAAGAAAAGTAATATATGGTTTATACCAACACACAATCACATTAGAAGAAAAAACACAAGTTTAATGAGAGTGTGCTTTCCTGATGAATTTTAGAGGTTGAGAGAAAATCATAACTCAAACTTACTGAATATTAACTGATTTCACCAAGAATTGGTTTGAATGACACAAAGGGAAGAGTCATCTATATATAGACGACATAGTGTGGCCAACTAAGAAGGCCCAAGGTCCTACAGAAACTACAAGAACAATCCAAACAAAAAAAGAGCATTTACATGTTATTTATTGTACAACTAATACCAATAATCTAATATGTCCCATCCCAAGAGACTTCTTTGTAGTCTTGTTTAAGAAGGGTATTTGGTATCTCAAATCTTGTTTTGCTTTTAAAGATAAAATTGTCATCAACCAACTACGCAAACAACATAAACTTGATGGAAACATATATGAATGACTTTACATCTAACTAGTATCTTGCATTGTTATTCGAAGAACCTATTTAGTAGTTTTAATTGTAGTGGTTGAGTTGAGAATAATGGATTAGAAGAAGAATAAAGCTTGAGATCTCTCTCTTAGTTGATCTATTAAATAGAGAAAACCATCTAACTCTTAAATGCAAAAGGTTGATAAGAAAAAATACACCCTAGGACCCTGTATGCTTGACAGGTTACAACAAAAAAACAACTTTACAAAGTATTCTACAAGACAATAAGAAATTATTTCTAGCATGCCCCCTCAAGTTGGAGCATATAAGTTACACACCAAGCTTGAAATATATGAACTCAATTTGAGGTCCCCTTAAAGGCTTGGTCAGAACACCTACAACTTGATTTATTTGGACAATAACTTCTCATGAACAAGACAATCAAATTATGTGTTTGGTTCTTTCGTGGAATACAAGATTAGAGGCAATGTGAAATGTTGCTTCACAAATTTCAACTCTTGGAGAACTTGTTTTCGATCCACACAAATTCGCATGTGACTGATGAAGTCAGTGATACTAGCAACATGAAAACCATTTTGTTTCTGAAGAATAACAAAGATACCCCTTTTAAAGATGAAAATATCCAAGAAAAAACATTTAATGGCTTTCACATTGTTTTTCCAACCCTGAAGACATCATGAATAAAACTTACACAACCAAAAATAAGTGAAACATGAAATAAAGGTTCACTTAAGAAAAAATTGGAAGGAGGAATATTATTTTCAAGAGAAGATGAAATTCTATTTGTCTAAAAGGAAGCAACAAGAATGACATCAGTCCAATGATGGGCAAGTACATTAGTACCAAGCAATAAGGTACATGCAATTTCAATTGAATGTCTATTTTATATTCTTCTATACCATTTTGTTGTGTGGGGGCGAGAAGATTAATGCCAAATGTCATGTGAGCTCAAGAGGGAAGAATATATTCAGGAAAATATCCTGTCATTATTACTTCTAAGAGTTTTAATTATTTATCAATGAACGTGTCGAATTATCTAGTCCCAAAAATGTAACATGATTTGGACCCCCCATGTTTGAATGAATAATTGAGAAAGTAGAATTACATCTTGTTTTAGATTTCATTGGAAAAGAAGATATAGAAGATGTAGAAGAGTTTGTACCAAGATAATATAGTCCTCTTGATTCATGTATTGTGCCAATCAACCAACTCCTACCATGCTTCTATATGACAAAGGAATTGGTATCAAATGTTACGGAGCAATTTAATGATATAGTTAATTGACTTAACAATTAAATTAAAAGGAAAATTATGAATAAAAAGGATAGATTCTAACTTCAAGGACGGAGATAGAGAATAAAGAATTATTACCAAAGATATGGTTAGAAGCACCTGACTCTATAAATTGTGAAATGCAAGTCCTTAAAACACTAGGGGTTGTGGGAGATTGTGCTAGGTTGCTAGATTTCAATCTCAAATATTCTTGATATTCTTCATCAGAAGACTTTAGTTAAAGTTTCTTAGACTTGGAGATTGTTGTTGCTTTGTCAGGAAAACCATGCGAGAAGTAACCATGTTCTAGAGTATAACTCATTCTCTTATAGTAGGACCATTGAGGACGTCTACCTCTATCATCACGTCCTTCTTTATCGGTACCACTTCCTCTTCCATGAGTGGATATCATTAGAGAAGATTCAAGTAGAATGAAGAGATTTCCACTCTTAGGGGCTGGAACATGAACTAGACCAAAGTCTAGATTCATGGCATGAAGAATCATTACCCTATACAAATGGTCCAATTTCTTCTTAATCTCTTCTAATGAATCAACTTCCAAGAACATCTTCACTTATTTAATAGAAACTTGGGCTTCTACAATAAAGGAAGTCATATCATGATCTCTTTGGTTAAGAGATACTAGCTTATTGGCAGCATCATAGAGGCCTTGAATACCATTTGCAAATTTCTTCTCTTTGCCTTTTCTTCCAAAAGTAATTGCATGTTTTAAAATTTCCTAGACCACCAATTATTGGGTTCCAGGAAGTGCTAAAGCAACACACAAACCGGAAAATCGAGCTTCTTCTACTGTTGAATATTCTCTTACCATTTTAAAGGTGTTCATGAAATCCTTGACCAAGGAATCAAAGTTCAACAGATGCAGATCATGATAAATAACTTTCTTTTAAGTTTTATTCGAGGTTGTTGTGAGAGATCCAGAAAGAGAGAACACTAGTCTAGAAGTCATTCTATACGGAGAACAAATGAGAGGATCTCCAACAAGGAGAGAAAAGTGCCTATACTCTAACCCACAACCAAGACAAGTTTGGAAACTCAAAATAACAGTTAAAACAGAGAGTAGAGGAGTCAGCCAGTTCACTAGAAGAATCAAGGTGTTGTTCTAGTCATTGAACTGTCGCAACCAGACCTTACACAACTGACTGAACTGCATAGAAGAATGGCATATGTGGAGGTTGTTGCCACAGAGACCAACACGGATATTCGTCACTTGACTAAGCGCACCAGATCTGGTGATTGCCAGAGATACTGACATTGGCTGGTGGCAGCAGATGTCAGTGGATGTCACCAGATAAAGACAAATATAGCGAGATCAGACACTCTGGGACACAATAATGGATTTGAAGAAAAATAAATCTTGAGAGATCACTCTCAGCTGATCTATTAAATAGAGAAAACCATTTAAGGCTGAAGTACAAAAGGTTGATGAGAAAACCTACACCCAAGGACCTTGTATGATTGACAGGTTACAGCAAAAAGCAGCTTTACAAAGTTTTCTTCAAAATAATAATAGATTTCTTCTAACAGTAATATAATTTTCGTTTATAGTAGAAACTTTCTTAATGTGATGTTTCATTTTTCTAGGGGAATGTCCCGCCAGTGCTACGGACTATACTGGAAATCCTGCCACTGTTACGTCCAACAGAGCACATTTGTTCTATGTGGTCTGTTCTTCTTCGAGAGTTTCTGCAGTATCTTCCTAGACAGGATTCTCATTTACATAATGAGGATGGTAAAATAGACCAGGCAAAAGGTTCTGTCCTTATTTTAGTTATGGAAGTATCTGGTTGTATCTATGCTAAAATTTTCAGTTTATTTCTGTAAGTGTAAAATTCATACTTGTGTTTGCAGATTATCAGATTAAATATGATGCACCAAATGGTGCTGCTCCAATATCACACAATGAAGCAACAGCATCTCCAGATTCTGGATCTACTGCAGCCATAACGGGCCTTCCTAGTTACGTATTTGCAGAAAAGCTAGTTCCTGTGCTGATAGAGCTATTCTTGCAGGCACCTGCAGTTGAAAAACATATTATATACCCTGAAATTATTCAAAGTCTTGGAAGGTAGTAATTGCTCTTAATTAATGTCTATTGTGTTTTTTCTGCTCACTGTTATGGGGTAGGATGGGATAACTCACATAAGGGCCCTGAGATTTTTCTTAAAAAAATATAGCTAGAGATATTTTGTACTCTCTAGCCAGGAAATGCTGAGATTCCGTTTCCGTGGAGATTGGACTCAAGAATTTATAGGTTAAGATTGCTACAAAAATGGAAATTTTGAAAATGTTTAAATTGGAAACTGGGGAAAAGAAAAAATGACTTTGAATGCATGCTTGAGACGAATGCTACTCTTCTGTGCCCCTTGAAGTTCTTTTCACCGGTAGGAATTCTCCTCTTATTATCTTATAAAATATAAGGAAAGGATTCTGAATATTTTACAATGATTCCCTAAAGGTACAAGCTCTAACAAGAATATATAACCTAATCCTAATAAATGACAATAAGGAAATATGGCAATACAATATATTCTAATACTTACATATACTAAATGAGGAATGACTCCTGCATTCAGATATATTCTAATTCTAAGATATAATTAAGATATTTTTCAGTATATCCTTTGTTGAGGAATGACTCCTGCATTCTTTTCGGGAAGATGTGTGGTTATGTTGAAGATTGATTGTCACTTTGACACAGATAAAGTCATGTAAGGGAAATATCTATTAGTTTTGTCATTATAAATGTAGACATTCAGTTATTCAACTGGATGTTAGTTAGTTATCTGTTTTTCTACTATGATTAGTTTGTTAGTGTTGTAACCTCCTCTTCAGCCTATATATGCCCAGCTTGTATCTTCCTTCTTGTTCAGTGCAATAATAATCCATTCCCTTTATATTAATTTTCTCTCTGTTTTCTCTCATACCTAAAACTTTGATATTGTATTGCGAGCTAGGGATTGCTATGCAATGGCCAATTCAAACTCCCTCCCTTCTGCTTCCCAATATTTTCCAAATTCTATAGCTGAAAAACTTGATTCCAATTATCTTCATTGGAAATAACAAGTTGAATAACTGAATATTTACATATATATCTCTAATAGGCTTTCATTTGTCTGTTGTCTTGTGAGAGAATGTGATCGGATATCATATCCACTAGAAATATTACCAATGTAGTCTTTCTAAGGTTTGGACATCATCTTACAAATTGATTTTATAAGATTGAGTTTAGTATCAAGCTCAAATTCCAAGAGTTACTGTAATTTGCATACCTCCAAAGAGTGAAAAATATTTTTGGGTTTTTTTATTCACGTAACTCTTCTATTTCCGGAGTCAAAGTGAGAAGGAAAGGAATGAAAAAAAGGTAGAAGTTGATAATCTGAAGTCAAATTATGTAAGATTCAATTTTGTTACGAGTGAGAAAGAAAAAAGAGAAGTACATTCCAATTCACTCATCAACAACTTTTGAGGTTGCCCCTCCTGATATTTACTCTTGGAACCGGTGTAAACTCTTCACCATTTGGTCAGCTCATTTTCTATGCAATAAAATATGCAACCCTAATGGATTGAAGATATCCACCTCTTTATATACTTATATATTCCTCTTTTTTCTATAGAATCACGAGTATTCTGGTAAAATAATATTATTTTAACTTTTCAGATGTATGACAACAAGAAGAGACAATCCAGATAGTGCACTTTGGAGGTTAGCTGTCGAAGCGTTCAACCGTCTTCTTGTTGACTACATCACCAATTTAACCAATGCAGGTCCAGATTCAAGCATTAGTAAATCTGTCAGAACAAGAATATGGAAGGAGATTGCAGATGTTTATGAAATATTCCTAATTGGATATTGTGGACGAGCTCTTCCTTCAAATTCCCTGTCAGCCGTGGTGCTAGAGGCTGACGAGTCCCTTGAAATGTCCATCTTAAATATTCTTGGTGACACGGTCCTTAAGTTGCCAGTTGACACACCTACGGATGTAAGTTCTCCACCAATATGCAAGATACTTTAGTATTAAGAGGCTCAATAGGAATAGTTTGATATTTAACCACACATCGAGCTACAAGCAAAAATAATTGCACTGTTAATAGTTTTCGTGCTACTGTTAGGCCTCCTATTAAGGTGTACATTTGGGAATGGTGACAAGAGGATCGTGGAACCAAGCCACCTAAGCAGTGGTAGTAGCTTATAGGAAATTTTAACTACAGAAATAACATGATGTCTACATAGCAGAGAGAGAAAGGTTAGGAAAGGGAGTAAATATGAAATTCAAGATTTTAGGGAGGTACACAATTCCAGAACGAGCATTTGGTAGGAACGTTACATATTGTATATTTTATTTTTAATGTTTTGACACAAAGGAATACAGTTTTAAGAGCTAATCGCATTGTTCCATAAGTATGCATCAGTTTCTATTAGGTTCACCATCACTTACCCATATCTTGAAAGTAAATATAATTTATCTCCGCAATGATAATGTGATATACTTACAATTCAAAAGTTATCGTGGAAGAATTACATTGTTAACTTTTCTGTCATAAAACATAAAGCTATAAACGATGTATTGAAATAAAATTGATGCAGACACTAATGAAAAATAAAAATAGTTAAAACTATTTATAATTTCAATTATTTACTTTAGTGACCATATCACTGATCGATATGAGATTTTAACACATTCTTGATGTTGAAGATTAGACATCTCAAAATCTAGGATTAGATATTTGCAAGTGGCTTAGTAATGACCCAAGATATTTTCAATTATTTATAAATTCATCAACAACTCTTAGGATAGACTTTGATATTGAATAGATAGATTGAAAAACATTCTATTTACTCTAATAGATACCATTTTAGAATTTGACTATTGACCTAATTAAACTTATACAAATCAGCTTCTAAGTAAGGATTATCTTCCACATATTTAGAGTTCTTATATTTTGTTTGTTGGAGCTAGCTCTATTATTTAACGACTGCCCATCCCTTTGTATGCATGACTTTTTGAGTAATAATTAATTTGGTTATCGATAATTTATTTCTTGGTAGTTGCTTGCTTAGTTTTCTGCAAAAGTAACCGAATTGGACTCGTTTTAAGCTTTTCATGCACTCCAGATTACGTACTCTTGTTGTTGTGGGACATTTAACTTTTCCTTTTCAGACATTGTGGAAGGGAAATGAGAAGAGATTTTGAATATTTTATACTAATAGTAGGCTCTTAATCCTAATCCAATAAGAAACAAATTATGAAATATGAAGTAGGGAAACTAATCCTAAGAGATAAACTTAGATACTCTAAAACATTCTATATAACTAATATACTATTGGTTGCTTTTCATATGTTCTAACAACATGCATGTTCTCAGATTCTGCTGCGACTGGTCTCCACATTGGACCGATGTGCATCACGCACATGCTCATTACCTGTTGAGACTGTAGAGCTCATGCCTCCCCACTGCAGCAGATTTTCTTTGACTTGTTTACAGAAGTTGTTTTCTTTGAGCAGGTGCCATCCTTTGAAAGCTTATTTAATTCGAATTAGAAATTTTTCTATATATAATGTCCAAATTCTGAATGTAAAATATCTTGATATCAATTATGTCTCTTCTGTGAGATGGTGTACTTGTCATGGATACTTCTAGTAATATACCTTTATCATGCATTTTTCTATACAGTTGCTTTCTTTCTCTGGACATTCTTTTCTAATGAGTTCATGATTTATAGTCTCATCAGAAGAAAAATATTCCGATTTATTTCGGTGCCTGTATACTCCTGCTGTATCATTGTAATAGAGACCTGAATAAAGGAATTATTCAATTCCTAAAATTTCTTTGATCTCAACTCCTTATTTTCTTTCTCTTTGCTTTTTAGTTTTTACTAGATATATTATCTTGATATGTTGACCAATTTATATGATGTTTTGTTAGTTATTCTAGTGAAGACAATTGGAATATGACAAGATCTGAAGTCAGCAAAATCTCAATTACAATGCTCATGACCAGATGTGAATACATCTTGGGCAGGTTTCTGACAGATGAAAATGGCTTAGGTGTGCTTTTTTTATGAAAGATAATCAACATCGTATGGAATCTTCATTTCATTTCATCTATCACTTTTTGCCTACTTAACTATTTTTTTTCCCTGCAGGTGACTGTCCATTACCAAAAGCAAGACTTGAAGAAATTATTTATGTTCTCCAAGAACTGGCACATCTTGTAATTCATCCAGATGCAGCATCTGTTCTCCCTTTACACCCCTTGTTGAGAACTGGCCTAGCAGAGGACAAGGAGAAGCATAACAACCGACCCCATTTGTTTGTGTTGTTACCTTCCTTTTGTGAGCTTGTTACATCAAGGTAAAGTAACTATAAACTTGAGTTTACCATGCCTTATATTTGACGTGCACACTTGAGGAATCATTTTGCAAGTGGATCGACGTGGGTTGGTTTGAGACTGGAAATGGAATTTCATAATATTCTTTGATGATCTTTTTTCTTATCCTCTAATTCTATTTTTCTCTCTTCGGAAAAAAAATAGGAAAAAAATATTTACTAAAAGTATGTTGGATACGATATTCTCCAGCAGCACAAAATACTAATCATCATGCAAGAAAAAAACATATACAATAAAGAAGTGCTAGACAATCTCTTTGACAAACAGATAAACAAAACCCCAGAAGACGTCATTAGCTTTAACACAGAAGGAGGTGAAGATACAAGCCTGTCTTCCAGGAACCGCTTAAACAGACTTCTTAAAAACTTTATATACACACCACAATACAAACAAAAGGTGCATAGTTCTCTTTTAGTTATCCTATTCATACCTTTTTACAAAATATTGATACTGAATGCTAAAAAGATCTTCTAAAGCGATCGAACAATCCCGAAACGACCTCCAAAGAGCACAAGCTGGTTCAAAAGAGGCTAGGCCACTTCACAATGGTAGAAAGCATACTTTGGCTTACGTGTCCAAAATATCTTTTTAAAATCTATCAAGTGTTTATTGCTAAACGACCTTTAGTTCTGGTAAAGAAGTGAAAAAAAATAATCTTTTTTCCTCTTTTTCATCTGTTATTTCCTCTCTTGTGTCTAAATTTTGTTCTTTTGATGGACAGAGAATTAAGAATACGGGAGCTAGTGCAAGTACTGCTTCAGTTAGTAACCAAGGAATTGTCTCTGGAAAAGCTCAGCTTACCGAGTGGAAAGAATACTTCCAGATAAGCCCATTTTATAAGTTTACATTTAAACTTAAGCTTATGAAAATACCAAGCTTTTCTCCTTTTACCCTCGTCTAGGATTGTATATTTTTTCTTTCTGTAGACTAGACTAGAACCACTTATAGGAGGTTTTCCCGGTCTTCTCTTCTTATGCCTGTCAAATTATTGTCAACCATACCCTTTTGGCTCTATCAGCTACGTGCCCATGACCTACCTCAAGTTACGACAGATCAAAGTTTTCCGCACTCCATATGTTTACTTGGGTCCAAACTGGGAGAGTTATAAATCTGGGAAATCAATGGAGCAGCTAAAAGAATTGTGTGGTTTATACAATCAGATATTCTAAAGGAAGAAACAGCAAAGGTGGAGGAAGAAACTGTGAAAATGGTCTTAGTGAGAGGATCTATGTGCCCCTTGCCTTGCCAATTTTGTTGTACAAAATCACAGTGAAATGAGTCTGACGTTGTGCCCAATTTTTTAAACTCGGGCCCAGGCCTTAAATTTTCGTTTCGTAACGCTAATCTTTTTTGCACCTTTAAATGTTCAATGATATGTATAATATGTCATTTGTTGTGACTGAGAAACAAACAGATACGGAATTCTCGGATCGAGCATGTCTCCTAGAGAAGAAATAGTCTGAATTCTATCGTCGTTCCTAAATGTTGTTGTTGAGAAAATTATGGTACTCTTGATGCTAGTGTCTTTAAACCAGTATATCATCTTTCTTAATAAATAAGGCTGTGGTAAAAATACTGATAGATTGCTAAAATGAATTAAGCCAGTGGTAAGAGAAAAAAAGGAAAGAGTTGGAGTTTCTAAAGCGTAAGGACTGAGGGCATCTCCAATACGAGTTGCCCTCCCACTTTTGCCACCATTGTTTTTTAAGGAAAATAGTAGTTTGACACTACTACTCACTTTCATTTGACACTGTTTTTATTAATAAAATATTATAAATTAATAAAATAATAATATAATTTAGTGTTAAATAGGAGTAAGATATGAATAGTGGTGTCAAAATATTATTACTCTTTTAAAAGGATAATTATAGAATACAGCATGTATTTTTCTTGGCTTGGAGATAAGAGATAAAGCTTTCTCAAGTTGCTTTATAAAAATAATGTAATATTTTGAGAAATATAAAAAATTATATATAGTAACTCTAATTAGTTGCTTCATGTGAATGCCTAATGGTTAATGTTTTTAAAAGTATTATAGGATTTAAAATCAGTTAAGGTCTGCATAATGAGGAAAGGATATGTAAAAAGTAAAGAACTGATAACAAAGCAGTGCATTAACTGAAATATAGCATTGACTTAATTTTAATTGATGTGTTTAAAGAGTAAGATTTAGTAAGCTTATAGGAACGTTGGATCAGTACGCCAATTTTTGAAAGTTAAATCGAGCAAAACTATAAGTTGGCATTACATCTACCTTAATAATAGCCAACATGCATAAAAAAATAATAATCTTTTTAACATGCATAAATAATAATAAATTTTTAACTTGCATATTTAATATTAGGTAGAGCGATAAACAATACACACCTAGCTTTTTTCATGTTAAACCCCGTCAATGTGAAGTACATTTACTAGGTATTAGGTTTACCTAAATCCGTGAACGATGGAGTCATATCCACTCTAACAATTTCATAGATCGTAATAGCAAAACTATAACTTTATGTTTACAAAAAAAAATAAGTTTTATTTTAAACATAAAAAATCATGTAAAAAAATTTATAATTTTATTTTTTATAAACAGTTTGCTTAATTATCAACCAAGGCTTGTTTTATCGATCAATACATTGATTTTTACGTAAAAACATTTTTAATAACATTCTAATCATATCTTTACGATAAGTTGTTGCTGGTATGTTCATTTTAATTAAGTAAAATTTTGTCTAAATAAACAAAACGCCATATTTAAAAAAAAAATAGTAAAGTCATCTTTCTTATTTATTTTGTAAATTAGAATTCATGAAGTTACACATTCCAAGCAAATGTAGGCGGAAATAAAATGCGAATGCATTGCTCAGAAGAAAACTAGGCACGGTTGGATAAAAGAATTGGGCGAGTTCTTAACATTTGAACAGACAATGACATTTTTGGCTCTTCACTCCTCCATGAAAGAAAGAAAAATGAATCACTTACAAAAAGGCAAAAGCAATAATATACATAAATGGTATGTGAGATGAAGGAACTAGTTATTGGTTTGGTTAAGCCTAGCAGCAGCAGCGACGGACGCGGACACACCACCAGGATGAGTAGTGAGGTTGGGATCATTTCTCATTTCTGCACCCGTCACACCTTCAGCGTCTCTCCGAGTCGCTGCTCTATCTGACGGTAACTTCGAAGTCGCATCCTGAAACAGAATAACTGTTATTTATGCGTAGCACTTTCATATTTGTTTCTCTTATGGTGTGCGCAATTAACGGACAGAGATTAATTAGTGCAGGTACCGCTAGAATATCTGCGAGTTTCGTCTTGTCCTCTTCCTTTGTAACTCGAGCATTCAGGGTGGCGGCTGATTGCGCCGCCGCAGCAACGCCTCCGGGGACAATGTTGGTGCGGCCGGTGGCTCTCACTTCGGCAGCTTGAATCGCCGCCGCATCGCTCCACTCCACTGGCTTCTGTCCGGCCGTCAGAACCGTGGCCTCTAGTGCTTCACCTATGGTGATCCCAGCGCTGCCGCCCCCAACGCCCATGTCTTGCACACGAGGAGGTGACGTCATCGCATTCACTGGCGCCTTTCTGCTAAATTGCTCCACCACCTGTAAGCAATTCATGCATTTCATATTACTTTTCATTTGCTACAGTTAGCACATCAATTCATGCATTTCATATATAATATATATGTATATAACATTTTCCCTGTGGTCTGATCAAACTGCATAAAAGAACTTCCATTTTTATTAAAATTTCTTGTCAGACAATTTTCCCTATATGACTCTGTTATGAATGAGTTGGAATTTTAACCACAATTATTTTCATGTATTTACTTTCTTTTCCTTCATATTTTTTATTCCATTTTTTTAACTTTCTGTTAGGTTATTTATTACATATATTTTTTCCTTATTGGTAATTCTTTCTTCCACTTACATTCATCTCAGGATTTACATTAAAGTTCTGGTCAGATTTTCAAGACTAATAACAAACATTCAACCCATTTTTTTTTATAATATGAGAGATATTAATATAATGTAGAGAAAAGAGAGAACAAGTTTTAAACGAAAGGTTAAGCATCACTTGTTAGTAAAACACATAGGAAATCATCATTTGTGTTGAAGGATTTAATTAATACCTCAACCAATTTATAAACTTTCTTCTCCTTTTCCTCTGCTGATTTCTGAACAACCTACGGAACAAGTTAATCAGAAATAAGAATTAAAAAGAAAATACCCTTCTTAAGAAAACAAACAACCAAAATAATTAAAAGTTTTTTGGCCTGAGTATAATATATATATATAAACCTGTTCACCAACGGAATCCGATGTCACTTGCCTCCCCGGAGCATCAGTCTCCGTCACACTAACACCGTTGTGCCCCACCACCCCATCTCTCCCATTTTTCGTGGCCGCCGACTGCATCGCCGCGGCGGCGCCACCCTTCTGGGTCTTACCAAGCATCTGACTTTCCGCCGGTGCCACCGGTTTGCTTCTGAGATCTCCTTGCACGTCTCCATATTTGATACCCTCTTCTTGATGATCCTCCCTCTTTGGCTGTTCCTGACTCATCTCTTTAATTCTTGGACACCAATCTCACTGAAACTTTTTTCTATTAATTTTGTGATTTAAAGAGGTGTGGCTTGGTGAGATAAGAGGGATTTATATACGATGAAGGCAAATTGTACGCGCGGGATGGGGCATGCAGTGATGGAGCTTGCACATGGCAAAGGTTAGAGAGAAAGACGGTGTGTTGCGAGCAAAACTTTTGGTGAAACTAGGAAGGACTTGTTTTTTTGTGGCTCAGCTCAACCAACCATTGGTTTTTGACGTTCGTTTGAGAAACCAAAGACAAGTGTCGTCTCCACCGTCTCTGCCATGACCAAGTCCTTCCATATATGTTGCCCTTTTCTTCCTCTATCTATATTAATCTTTATTATTTGTATGTTAAACTTGTATTTGCAAGCACAATTTCTTATTTTTATTTAGATTTTGATAATTTACAAGTCATATATTTAATTTTTTTATTTAAATTCAAGATAAGAAAATTTATAAAAAGAAAAAGAGTAATTAAGTGGAAGTAATTATACATTAAAAGGATTAAAGATTTTGTATTTTATTATTTTATTATTTTCATTCTCTATATAGACCATTAACTTAGAATGAGAACATTCTTTAATAAAATCTGAAATTAGTGGCAGATAAAAAAAATATCAAAGCGGCTTACACCTTTTAAGATTGATATCTCCTAAATCTTATACTAATCTCAAATTGCTTGCTAGTATTGTTGTTGAACTGTTTAAGACAAATCCTATCTTAAAAAATGTTCTTTCTAAGCAAATGAGTGTATCGGTAATGGTTTATAAAGACGATAAAAATATTTTAATTACTGTTAATGTACAATAACTTCTATTTAATTATTCTTTTTTTTATGAAATTTTTTCTTAATATAAACAAAAAAATTAAATATACAATTCTGAAACTATTAAAAATTTAAATACAAAATTAAAAATCGTACTTTTAAACACCGTTTGTAAAAAGAAAAAAATGAATTAAAGTCTTACTTTGAATACCATTTCCTCTTCTAGTAAGTTTACAAAAGATCATAAAAGTCGGATGCTTCTGCATGAAAAAAATTAAAATGATCATAGTCTTACTTTTATATACGATTTTTTATTAAAAAATAGAAAAAAAAGAATAAGTTTTGTGAAATTATACTTTTTCAAATATGATTTATTTACATACGTATTTTTTTGAAAATAGTTATTTCAGTATTTTTAGAAAAATCACGCTTTTACCCTTTTTTTACCCTTTTTTTAGACAGATGTTTCCTCTACAATGCAAATTCTTTTTTGTATTAAATAAATTTTTAATATATCAACAACATCTTTATTATTTTTATTTTAAACTTTATTTATTAAATAATTTTTCTTCTCTCACACACATACATCTCTCACAGGCACAATCAATAAATAACAAAAAACAATATTATGTTAACAAACTCTTTTTGTAAATAACTTTCTATTAACAATTTTATATTAGTATCTTAATAAATATTTAAAAAACTTTTGTTATAAACGATGAAAAACAATTTTATAAATATTAAAAAATATTTATATTTTTTAAATAATTAAATTTGTTATTACAAAATTAAATATTTGAAAATAATGTGTTCAACTAAATTTTTAAAACTAATCATACCATTCTTTGATCTTAAGTTATAAATATACTAATAGTAAAATTTCTTATGTTAATAAATTAATAAAAAATAAAATAACTATTAACACGAAAAAGCAAAAGTTTGTATTGTGCATAATGCAATTGTCAACATTTTTATTATTGTTAAAGAAAAAAATATCATATTTTGTAAAATTTATTGTACATATGACAAAAAAATATCTTAACAGTTTTTTTCTTTCTATAGTTATACTCATATAGAAACAGCATGTTAGAGAGAAGAAAAATTATTTAATACGTAAACTTTAGAATAAAAATAATAAGGATACTGTTGGTATACTGAAAATTTATTTAGTGCAGAAAGTAATTTGTATCGTGCGGAAAGTAATTGTCTTTTCTTATATCTTTTCATCCACTTCATTTTCTTATTTCACAAACGGTAAAAATTATATTAAAAGAAAGTATTTCTTAAACTTTTATCTAATTGTTGTCATCTATAAACTTTTCTTTAGGCAATTGCTTCTTACACCCTCCACATTTGCTTCCTGCACCCTATCAGTTATTTGTAATACCATAAGTGTCATTGCTAGAATATACAAAGGGGAAAAGTGGTGCAGTGAGTGGGTGGTGACTGTTGTGGAGGTTTTCTGGCGAGCGAACATGGTAAAGGGTGTTGCAGCGAAACTTCTCTGATAGCGTTCGTAGGTGAGTTGCTTTTCTTTTTGCATGGTTTAAGGGTGGTGTAGGGGTGCATAGTTCGTAGGTTTTGAGATTTTCTTTTAATGAAAATGGGTTACGGAAAATGAAATTCGTAATAAAATGTAGGTGGCTGAAATGCCTTACAGAAAATGTATTCCGTAGAAGGTTTTTGTGTTACGGAAATCGTTTTCCAAAAGTGGGGGTGTGAGGAGGAGTGCTTACAGAAGAAGTTTTCTGTAAAAGGAGAAGGTGATTATGAAAAACGTTTTCCATAAGAGAAATTTAACTTATGGAAAAAGATTTTTGTAAAAGGTTTATCTATTACGGAAGTAGTTTTTCGAAAGAAGGGTGGTGAAGACGAGTGTTTACAAAAAACCTTTTCCATAGAAGGAGGAGTTGCTTACGGAAAACGTTTTTCATAAGGTGACATTCCTATTATGGAAAAACTTTTCCATAGAAGGAGAAGTGTATTATAGAAAATGATTTTCGTAAGCAACTTCTCCTAATATGGAAAAAGTTTTCTATAAGAGGAAAGTCCTCTTACGAAAAATGTTTTTCGTAAGATACTTCTCCTACTACGGAAAAGGATTTCTGTAAGAGAACTTTCCTGATTTTGATTTATTTGTTTTAAAGTTGTTGTTTTTATACAGAAAGACCATGGAAATAGATTTGTTCACTAGTATTTTAGATGATATGGACATATGGTGTGGGGTTAGCGATGATGTTGATACATGACAATCAAATAGTGGTCATCCAATAAGTAATGATAGCATGGTTGATGCATGCAAGAATGCTTTTGATACTGATAAGGTAAACCTTAATGCAGGAATAATTTGAAACGATAAATATGTGACAAGTATTTGAATAACTAAGTTAATTGTTTTGATATGTTTAAGCATGTATTGCTTCTCGGGATGATTTGCTGAAGTGGGCAAGAATGATTGGTCATAGCTTTAGGTTTGTGATTGTCATATTAAGGTCAGACAGATACTGCAAATGAACAACGAGAAAGGAAGACATATGTTCTTTTGGGTTGCGAGAGAGGAGATAAATACACGTGATATAAGAAGGATTTATATGTAACTAAGAGTGGGAGCAGGAAATGTGATTGTTCATTTAGACTACGAGGAAAACCTGTGAATAACGAAGAATGATGGATTTTGAAGTTACTTTGTGGATCTCACAATCTTGACTTGGCAGAACTTTGGTGGGTCATCTATATGCGGGTAGGTTGACAAATGACGGGAAGAGCATGCTTTTTGATATGACTAAGACTTTAGCGAAACCTAGAAATATTTTGTTAACTTTAAAGAAGCGTAATGAGAACAATGTGACCATGATAAAGTAAGTTTATAATGTCATGAATACATATCAAAGAACAAAACGAGGTCACAGAACAAAAATGCAACATCTGATGATGTTGCTGGAGCGGGACATGTATCTGCATTGGTGTAGGTTTAATGAAGGCACAAATGTGGTGCAAGATTTGTTTTGGACACACCCGAATTCAGTTAAATTACTAAATTCATTTCACATTGTATTGATGATGGATAGTACTTATAAGACAAATAGGTACAAACTTCCATTACTTGAGATTGTTGGTGTGACGTCAACCGAGCTGACATTTTCTATTACATTTATTTTGGTTGAAGCAGAATGTGAAAACAATTTTGTTTGGGCCCTTGAAAGATTGAAAGGGTTATTTACGAGAGTTGATTCATATCCTAAGGTAATAGTAAGTGATAGAGATCTTGTTTTGATGAATGCAATAGGAGATGTGTTTCCTAAAGCATCTAATATTCGCTGTCGGTTTCATATTGACAAAAATGTGAAAGCAAAGTGTAAAATGATAGTCCATCCGAGAGAGGCATGGGATCAAGTGATGGAAGCTTGGGGATCTATAGTTGATTGTGATAATGAACAACAATTTCAAGATTGTGTCCTAGCCTTTAAAGTTGTTTGTTCTACATGGCCCATATTTGTTGATTATTAAATGCTACTTGGGTACTTCCTCATAAGGAAAAATTTATGAAGGCATGGACAAATAAGTTGATGCACTTAGGTAACACAACAAGTAACAGGTATGTCACATACTCAAGTTCTATAACTTAATTTAATATTTCGTATTTGTTAAGTAATGTCTATTTTTGTAGAGTTGAGTCTACTCATTGAAATTTGAAAAGGATGCTTCAGACGTCCATGGGAGATATATGCTTTTGTTGGGATTCTGTTAACAAGATGATTATCCTGCAACATAATACAATTAAAGCTTCATTTGAGAAGAGTCTTAATGTGGTTAGTCATTCGTTCAATGTCACAACATACAAGAAATTGGTTGGGTTTATTTCGAAATATGCATTACAATATATTGTAGAAGAGATGAATCGACTTAAATGGGTTGGCTTTGACAAAGAGCAATGTGGTTGTACTCTTAGATCGACTCATGGACTGCCTTGTGCTTGTGAATTGGCTTCTTCTGGTTTCAGGAGCATACCTCTACAGTTAATGCATATTTCTTGGACTGATTAAACTTTGCAAATATTTCATGTGCTGAAACTGCATCTGAGTTATCAATCGAACAAGAGTTCAATGTAATTTTTAAACGCTTCAAAGAGGTTGACATTGCTGGTAAACTGAACATCAAGAATAAATTGTGAGAAATAGAATTTCCAAATAAAACATTTATGAGAGTACCAAAGTCCCAAGTCAAAACAAAAGGTGCATAAAAGGATCAGGCTAGGCAATTTGCAAGATCAACAAAGCGAATACCCTCTTCTTTTGAGCATGTTGATGCCCTCTATTCACAATATGATAGCTCATCAACTTTTAAATCGTCCAAGCCAATGAAGGAAAAAACTCCATTAATGAAATTCATCCCTATGCTTGATCAATTTCCTATAGGATTCCATCCTTACATTACTAATGTTGTCGACACGGTGGCAGATGGACATTGTGGTTATCATGCTATTGTTGGTTTGTTGGGAATGGGAGAGGAATCATGGGTTGTGGTACATATGAACTTATATAAAGAGGTTACTCAGTTTCGTACTGAGTACATTGATCTTTTTGGTGGTGATGATCGGTTTGAATATCTAAAGAATTCACTCCTTGTTGATCGATTGTCGATGGTAGGTAACAAATACTCTTAATGTTTTTCAACATGTAAAGAAGTTACATACATTGAACATGGTCTGTGAAATCTGTCATATTTTGTAGGCAGGATCATATAAGTGGATGGCATACCCGACATCGGTATGTAATTGCCAATCGGTATAACATCATTGTGGTTTGTATATCATTAAAGCAATCAGTCACAATTTTTCCTTTTAGGACACAACCACCAAATGATTTCAAGCTACATTGAATAATTTCTATAGGACATGTTTATGGTAATCACTTTGTTCAAGTACAGGTCATTTCTACCATTATTTGATATCTTTGTGCAGGTAGAACTGATTGATCTATTTCATTCTTTGCATGTCAAATTGAAAGATAGTTGTCATATTCCTCATATTGATATGTGTTGGTCAACTCATTATTATGTGATTGCGAAATCTTGGGAATCTCCTTACTTAAGTCGCATGCAAGTTTTTACCCAATTGACTGTGATTAGATGATAGTATGTTTGTATTTTAACCATATAATTCGAGACTTATCAAGTTTGACATGTAAATATTTGAAATTCATTATCTAAATATTGTAAGTTCATTATCTAAAAATATTTGAAATTCATTATCTAAATATTTGAAGTTTAGTGCACACATACATACAACCTCAATATACGAAATAAGTTAGACATATATTAAAATGAAATTGTCATTACATCATAATAAAGTTCCATATGTTCTTCTGCAACCAACACAAACCCTAAATAAAACAGAAATTTCAGCGTCTACGTCGTTTGACATAAACCGTTGTCTGTCGGAGGCTCCCTTATATAGCATGAGTGTGGCCTGTATGCCATCTCATAGAGGCGTTCCCTCTTCGACAAGACCTGCATCTACCAAAGATTGCAATATCTCCGCCATTCTCCTAACAATGCCCTACAAAAAAATTTGAAAACTTATCAATGGTCAATATAAATACATATGATTATGTTAACAAAATGATATAAATAACTAACCATAGCAGGAGACTCTGCCTGGCCACGCTCTGCCTCACCATGTTGTGAATGGCCATGGTCAACATTTTGCAGAATCATCGGGACTACAATAGAAGGTCGGTCGTCCTCAGGCATATGAACAATATAAGGATGTGATACCAACTGGAACCACTCCATATATCCTGCAACACACGGTCCTGGATGATGCGTGGGAGACAAATCTCTAACAATATAGGCATCAAAGTTTAGCCACCGACGGATCACTTATTCATTTGACTGATCGGGCTCCTGGTGAATTGATGGATGTCGATGAATCATCTGAACAAATCCAAACTGACGAAGAACACACTCAGGAAAGTGCAGGTGTCTCCATCTGGTCAATCTAATGGCGCCCGAAAATAAAGATATTTGTTCAAATGGGCGTGTTTCCTGGTAACCCTCATATTGTGTAAATCGAAAACCAGCTAAACCAATATTATCAAAATCGAATCAAATAATGGCAGTGGAAGACAATTTGCAACCTGAAAATGTAGACACCTACGCTGGTCTTTAGAGTAATTTGGACGCAGACGTCTATGACCTATATGATGGAAACACTCATATATCCAGGCCTACCATATCATTAAATGAAACCCGATTAAATCAAATATAACACATTGTTTATATAAAAGAATCAAATTAAAGGATTATCAAACTAACCTGTAACAATGTCGCATACCCACCAAGCTGTCTCGTAGATGCATAACTACTATCACCCAACTGTTCATATAAATGTGTCAATGCAACTTTTGCCCACGAATATCCACCGGTCATCCTCAAATCAACAAATAAGCCCAGGTAGCTCACATTCACTAAGGTGGCACTCTTATCAACATATATAGTGCCTCTAACCAGGTGGAGCAAATAAGCTCTGGCAACTATTGTCCACTGCCTATTAGTACAAGCATTCTCATAAACCTCTCTCAGCCAGCTCAATCGAACATGCGCACCTCTACAAAAATCAATCTCATTAGACGCATTCTCATGCGTAACACCAAACAACTCAACTAATGCATTTGTAGCTCCAACACCATGTAGCATATGGTGGGTGTAAAATTGGCCCACAATTGGGAGATGCAAGAGATTTGGCATGTCATCTAGTGTGATAGTCATCTCTCCAATAGGTAGGTGAAACGAGTTAGTTTTTGGATGTCATCTCTCCATAAAAGCTGACAATAACCCCTTGTCAACCATTTCGTAACTTGCACCAACCTGAGAACCTACACTAGACAACTCAACCGCTGCTTAAATTCTTTTATGCGGCTATCCAAACTTACTCAATTTTTCCCATGTGAAACTCTTTCAGCTCACCATGATCCTACACCAAACATACAATTAAAATTCATCAAACAATTATACCTCAAATGTTAATTCCAATTTTTCATTATTTAAATTATCATAATAACTTACCACACCACTCCACAATGTCATAGCCACGTGGTATAACCTACCAACAACGACAAATCATATGGGCCTCCAAGATATCCTTGAGGTTGTACATTAACATCTTCTTGAACATTCTATTAAATGTCAGTTTCCTCAACAATTTTTAAAGGACCACCACGATCTCTACATCTTACTGAAGCAGTAGGTCGTACACTATCAGATTGAGATCATTTACCCTGCGTCTTCACCATTATGTTGTCTAGTATCAAAAACCAAAAAATAGTTAGTATTTATTTTTGAAAAGTGTCGTTCGCTACAAAAAAACCTTTTCTGTAAGACTTTTACGAAAAACCTTTTCGGTAAGGCTTTTATAGAATCCGTAAAAGCCTTAAAGAAAAGGTTTTCCATAACGAACAATATTTTTGAAAAAAAAAATTACGGAAAACATTTTCCGAAAATCTTACAAAAAACGATTTCTGCAGTTGAAAAAAAAAAGGCCCACCCCCTCCCGTCGAACGTCACAACAGCCTCTTTCGAAATTTGCAATGCTTCACAAAATCAAACCAATACTAAATCAAAACCACCCAACCAAATCAAACAAATCCATTAAACTTTACACACATTTAAATCAAACCAATGCTTCATGAAAATTTTCAATAAAAAATGAAAGCTTATCTCTCAAAAGATCTTTGCTACTCCAAGTTTTTTCGTTGCTCCTCCACCTTCATCCTGCTCTTACGCGTCGTATCGCTGCTCTGCCTTCATCCTTGGTCATCGTTGCCCTTCAATGTCATTGTCGTTGGCAGCTCCTCCACCATCACCCAACAACATTCTTCTTTGTTTTCACAAAACCACTGAAAACCTCAGTTCTTCTTTGTATATTTTAACAAGGGTAATTATGTAATTACAAAAAATAGATGGGGTGCAGCAAATGTGAGGGTGCAGGAAGCAATTGACTTTTCTTTATTTTATCTTTCGGTAAATATTCAAATTTATATGTATGTTGAGGGATAATTCGTTGATTTTTTTTTAAATCAATCCCTAAAAAAATATTTTTTACATATAAGTTATTTATAAGTATTTGATACTGATATGAAAATGCAATTTTTTATATTTAATACGAAAGACAAATATTTTTATATTTGATTTGATATAGAAATGTTATATATAAATAGGTGAATTTTTCAAATAACACTATTTATATGAAAAAGGAATTTATCCGTAACTGCATTCAAATAAAACATTTGTTTCTTACCGCATTATTTTCCTTTTTATTTACTTTTCTCTTCTTTTCACCCACACAAATGGACAAACACATTTTATTCTATTGACTTTAATATCATTTTAATTTGAGAAACAAATTGATCTATATTTGCAGCTTTGCTAGTAAACCGTTTTGATAGGAATCTATAACTTCTGTAATAAGTGTTTTACTATTAATAGAATTTATTAGTTTTTTTTTTTATTTTAAGGATTAGTGTCTACTGTTTTGTCTTTTTCATTTAGGCCACCTGGTGCTAAATTAAATATATGTTTAGTTAGGTAAATTTTGTTAAATTTGATCTGGGGTTTCTATTTCAAAAATGAATTAATTAGTCTTAAATTTTAAAAATATACAAAAAATAATAATTATTTTATTTATTTTGTTATGAAAAAAAAAAAAGATACCAAATATTAAATATATGAAGAAAAGTTAATATGGCATGTGAAGTTAGTTAGTCATTTTATTAATTGTGAATGAGAAAATAATTATTACTAAATATTGAATTTAACTATAAAAATTTATTAAAATCATGTATTTTTCATAGATTAGACACTCAATTCACTCATTTAAATTATAAGATAAAAATGAGTTCAAAAATAGTTACAGAAAAAAAAATACTTTTCCTTTATTTGTTTTTCATGAAAGTTAGTTTGTAATAGTTGGTTGAAGTGTGTATTCACCAAAATCAAATAAATGATTTATTTATTTTTACTTCTTATTGTAATTTTAAGTGAACTACTTATTATAATTTTTTTATTTTTCTTATTTTAATATATATTAATGTGTTATTATTATTTTTTATGTTATTATAATAAAATTTTCTCTCTCCATATTAATTAAATTAAGAAAAAAAAATTACTTTGGAATTTTAAAAATGACGAAAATATACAAACTTTTTTTTTCTTTCAAAAAACTGATAATTAAAGACTAGTGTAAATGAGTTAGAAGTTGACAGTTAGAAACCAATACTATCTGCAAATTTATTATAATTAAATATAAAAATTTATAGTCAATTTTGACTGCAATCACATCTCACATATAAAAGATATTGGTCTAAAACTCTATTTGGTGATTGGTCTTACAAAAGGGATAGATGAAGAGGAAAAATAATAATAATGGAAAGTGAAAAAATGTTGTTTTAGTTTAAATGAGATTTCATATTCCTCTCAAATAAAATTGCTTATAAATAAGATATTATTGTGATTCTAGTATAAACTGTTTAGATTTTAAAATAGTTACCAGTGGAATAAAGTTATTTATATGAACAACTTTTCATACTTTTTATCAATAACTCTTTAATTTTAAGGAAAATATGTGTATGAGATTTATATTAAATTGATATTTGTATTTACGTGATTTATATTAAATTAATATTTGTATTTACGTGTATCTCCTATTAAAAATGATCCGTGAAATAAAATTCGCGAGTCTTATAAACGGGCAAGTTATATATATATATATATATATATATATATATATATGAAGAAAAAGGAGGAATGATTCGAATATGCATGAAATGATTATTTTTAATTTAGTTTAGAAATAAAAAATATAAAGAAGAAAAAGTTCGAAAAAAATATAATATTATTTTTATTTTAAAAAGTTATAAACTTATTGATCAGATTTCATAAATAACTTAGTCGGTCTAAATGTAATAAATAGTTTATTTTATTTTTTATAAAATAAAAATCATAAATATGTTTGAATAGTTAATAAATGATTTTATAATTAACTTATAACTAATAAACTTTAGATTTAATCTATAAGTCATAAAATAATGAACTAATTTGTTTGATTAAAAACATATGATAAAATGAATTGATAAATGTAAAATGACATTAAAATATATGAAAAATAAATTTATATTTCTTTAAATTCTTTTATATAATTATGATTTTATATTTTTACAAGATAATTAAATTTTCATAAACTTTTTAGTGCTTCTATCTTTCATTTATTTTACTTACTCAGGCAATTCATTTTATTTGAACTAATTAATTTGATAAATATTGTGTCTTGTTTTACAATTTTTATTACTGTGATTTGTATATAAGATATTAATTAGTATGTTAGTTGCTTCAATGTTAAATACTTTTTAATTTAAGTCATATTAAATATGAAACAATAACTACAGATATTAAAAATATTGCAATAAACAAAATAAATGTTTGGTATTCAATGTCTCACATGCTGAAAGAACTCTCTGACATCCTAAACATCAAATACAATGAGATTAAATGAATTAATTAAACTAGCTTGAAACTTTTAAATTAGAAACTTATAGGTTACTTTAAAATATCTCACTAAACATTTATTTTGTCCAACTACTTTATAAGTTATAAACAACTAATTTATTAATCTTATCCAAGACACTTTATATATAAAGTTTTTCCTAAAAAAGAAATCTCTTATTTACAATATACCATATTTTTTCATCAGATTTATTTATGTTAATTATGCCTTTTGGAGCTTAACTCCTCTTATAAAAAAAATAGATAGAAAGCAGGAAAAATTAATTCAAAACTAACACCAAATTGTTATTATGATTTTTTTTTAAGTAATTTATATTTTAAATAAATATTTAATTTTTTAAGACATAAGCATTCAAAAACAATTTTTTCTAAATTATGACATTCTTACTTCCTAAAATTCTCTTCCTCCTAAAATAAGTTAGGGCCTCCTCAATCTGAATACAAATTCTTAATCCGATTGAAAAAAGAAGTTAAATTAATTTAAAATTTGGTAATTGATCATTATGAAATTTGAATTAAAAAGTAAACTCATTAAATAAGAACGTAAACCCAGAACTCACAGGCAATAGAACATATAATCTATTTGCATACAAACAAAATCTTATGAAGATTTAAAACTAGGCTGAATAAGATAGAAGTTTTTGAAGATTGAAATTGAGAATAAAAGGAGCGCATTCATTAATATTGTCACACGGCGTGTTAAGTTTGGAACTTGAATTTTACCAGAATCAAAGTAAACTTAATAAAGCTTTGAGGCTTAACAAAATCAAATTAATTTTGACACAGCTTCTCTTACCTACCACCATAAGTCCTACATGGCTAAAACTAAATCTTATCTCATGAACTCTATAATGTCTTTTTTATTCAAAAAGATATTACATGATTTTTTAATTTACTGTCTACAGATTTTGTTATGTTATATATTTTTTAAGATTATTACAAAAGTTTTATTTTAACTAATGATTAATATTTTTAAAATAAGAATCTGTTATTTTATTTTTATAATTCAGTATCCTATTTAAGATTTAAAATTTTAGGCAATGTGAAACCTGTTATCATAAATTTTTAGATAAGAATTTAGAACGGTTAGCTCATTGAAATTGAAAAGCATTGGGATTCAGTAATTTGCAGCCCTAATTGAATTGAAAACGACAAAAGTGTGACATTAGTATTAAATTTTTTTCTTGTCTTCTCTCTTCTCTCTTCAGGCATGTCACTGACACCGCTGTGTGAGCAAATAGAAAAGGTGAAGTGATCCATCCTCCAACATTTCATTTCCAACAAGCTCTTCCTCTGTTCTAACCCAACACCTCTTCTCTGTTCTCATGGCTCCCAAAACGAAGGTACTTTCGCATTTCCCTTTTCTCAAATTCTCCACCACCTCAACTCAATACTTTTTTTTTTTTTTTTTTTTTTTGATCAACAGAAAAGAGAAACCCGAATGGACGCAGCTTTGGACGCCATGGAAATCTTAGGCTTCTCCAGAAGACTCGTCCGAACAACCGTTCAAAGCCTCCTCAAAGTAACTAACTTAACTCCTTTAGCTTCAGCCTAAATTCTTTCATTTCATTTGATTGTAGCGTGAAAATGCATGTTGTGTTTAGGTTTACGGTGGCAACGATGGCTGGGTCTTCATAGAAGACTCCAGTTACATGATCCTCCTTAATGCTCTTCTTGAAAAGCAGGAAAAACCTTCACCTAAGGTAACTCTACTTCTCTTGTTCCGTATCCTCCAAGCAACTATATGATCTCTGTTTTTCATTTGCCCGCCGTGTTGTGTTGTAATGTATTGTTTCGATCCTAAAAAGTTTCATTTATGGTTTATCTGGATGTTTCTATGTTCTGCTGTGGACTTGCTGAGGGGATCATTCTCATGCAAAGCATTTACTACCAAACTCTGATTCTTGGAAGTTAAATTAATTTTTTTATTCTCTTTCTAGAGAAAAAATGAGCTTATCTAGCAGCCAGTTTTAGTAGGGTTTTGGTCGGAAAGTTACTTTTTTTTTTTTTTTTTTTTTTTTTTTTTTTTTTTTTTTTTTTTTTTTTTTTTTTTTTTTTTTTTTTTTTTTTTTTTTTTTTTTTTTGAGT
>Ga0099824_1000967_pt1 | contig 38397 bp, 21 predicted proteins | sample SiratrowhiteBW_FD_76837 | JGI IMG/M metagenome (GOLD analysis project Ga0099824, IMG submission 76837) | Root nodule microbial communities of legume samples collected from California, USA - Siratro white BW | ecosystem: Host-associated > Plants > Roots > Nodule | place: USA: California... | reverse complement strand
TTTTTTTTTTTTTTTTTCTTTTATCAAATGAGTCATGGATGATGAATTGTATTTTTTTCTTATTATACTGATTATAAATTATAGATGGTTTAATGGTGCATGTTTTACTAATCCATTACAATTAAATTCAAAATGTATCGATCTTTTACTAAAATGTAATAGAGAAGGAGAAGAATGGCTCATAAATGGAATGCAATGGAATAGAACATGTTGATTTATTGTTTGGTTGCCTATTTTTTTTGTCAATATTTTCTCCCTTTCCATTCTGCTCCCGTCTGTTACTTAACTCCGCTACCTGTGTTTTAGTATGTTTTTTTCTTTCATTCTCTATTACTCACCCTATTTCTAGCTTTCCAAACATAGCCTTCAACAAACAACAACAACTGCAACCTTATCTCACTAGTTAGGTTATATGAACAGCAGACTATTGGGCTCTATCAAAAATCAAATTCTCATGAATTTTATCCACCATGAGATCCCATTTCATAACTTCCTTCAATGTCATTTCTGTTTCCCTCTAGCTGCTGTTACATATGAAGATAAGCTTCTAATTTTTTGCTTTCAATTCTTGTGGGCACTCTCAACCGTTTCATTCCAATCAATACTCTGGATAGATTCCTTTTACTGCAGAAATTTTTACTTTAGTGGAGTATATGCTTTGCCCAATGCATAAATTAAGTAAATCTCGAATCTTCTTCTGTGGAATAGATAGGACAACTACTTCTCGCATGTCTCTCCTTCTCCTAAAATAGTTACAGGATTGCTGGCCATAATGATTTCAGTGCATCGCAGTTTTGGTCATTATTTTTAAATCCTTACTAATGCAAGTATTCCTATCAAATAACAATATTCTTATGTGTGGACTGTGAAAAAGTAACCAAGATTATATGTGGTGCAAATCTCTTTTCCTTTATAACGACCCTGCAACTTTCTGAAGCATGTTTCAACTCTTCAAGGTTTTTCTCTTTTATTCTGCTTCGATCTGTTGTATTGCGTGCAAGTTCTTCACGTTCTTTACTAGAAACCCTGATGATATAAAATTTGGTCTCAATATCTTTATGCACTTGCCTTATTGCGTAACCTTTAAGGCATATACAACAAAAAGTTGACTTAAAAAATACTGGACCTTGAATTTCGTTCCTAAGTTTGATACATCTCACATGACATGGCTAAATTCCAAGCAACTCAGAACAATATTTAGAGATGGAGAGCACATGTTTAAGGGGGTATGTGAAGTACATAGTGGTTTTGGAGGGAAATGTCAAGGTATGAGACAGGTAATGTTACATCTGGATAAGTGAGTTTAATATTTTTAGAAATGTTTTTCAAAATTCAAATAATGGGAGAAAGAATGTCTGGTTGAAAGAAGTGGGGAGTGAAAGCCAATAGTCAGGCAGAAAGTGACTTGCATTCCCATGTCATGGTATAATTTCAAATTCATCCATTATTGCAGGGTTTAAAGTCAATGAAAAACATGGGAATGGTACTTTTCGAGAAAGAAAAAATGCCCTGAATATGTTGTGAAAACTTGTTCAAAATATGGAGAATGTTGTGTTGTTTGCTTTCTTGGAGAATAGTTTAACATTCCTTGGAATAAATGCAATCATAGAGCTTGGGAAACTGGTAGGATAGTAATGTCCTTTTGTTTTTCTTTAGGCATAGCATTAGATATAAGTGTCATCATAGTTGTGGTTCATCAATAAGGCTTATAGGTTCACGTCTCCTTAAAACTCAAAGGACATGATATCCTGTTCAAGACAGGTCATCTAGGAAAATAATCTCTAATATGTTATTGAAAAATGCTAAATTATTGTTTACTGAATTATATTACGGTTGACAAGAAAACTGCTGAAGTTTGGTAACTTGTCCCCTCATGAAAAATACATTGCAAAATAAACATTTTTGTTCTGTTTTAATTTTTCAGTGCACACATACAATAAAGGCAAAGGTTTGGGTATATTTTGTGATGAGAATTTTGCCTGTAAGAATGCTAAAACTAATCTTCGATACTACCCTAACATACTAAACATATACAGTTTGGTGACTTGCACTTTTGGAAGTATACGATTTGGGTGTATTGAAATACTCCAAAGCTTTAACTTGCTGAAGTAGTATTTTTTAAAAAGCAAGTGAAGAGTATATTAACAGTTACATGCACACATACAAACACAGACATGGTGATTTGCAGCATTTTATTTTTCTTCATTCTTCTTTGTAACGTGATATAAATTTCGATCGGGTATCTTTAGTTTTAAAATTATTGACTTGATGTTAATGTGAACCTCAGGTTTTCTTTAATGGGATTGATAACAAACTACTTCGGACCTCCCAGACCCGGCAAACAAAGCTGAAATCTGAAGATTTTGAGGTAGAAAAATAGACCATTTTTTAAGTGAGGGAAGTCTAAGTCATCCAATGCTTCCCTTTTCATTATGTGGCATTTTACTCGTCTGTGTTAAAAAGATACTTGCGAAGTCTTGATACCTGAGTTATTTCGATAATTTGATACTTTTATGATTATATATTAAAGATGGGTTAAGGAATCCGACAGCTACCCCATTTTTGCATATTGGTCTAAACACTTAATCAAAACTATAATATCGAACTTTTATCCTAACATACTAATAACTAGAAAGTTTTTTCTATAACATCTTCAAAACTTCAAGAAAAGAAAAAATAATTGGCATTTTATCCTTATTATTAGGGATGACAATAGGGTGGAAATAGGGTGGAACGGGTGTAAGTTTTATCCTTATCCTCGATCATGAAATAAAAGTTCTTCTCCATCTTGTTTTCATACTTAACAAGTATGAAACTATTTTTTCATCCTTTTCTTCGTACAATAATAATGAGTATTTTCGTAATCACATTTATACCCATTTCCTTAATTTATACTTATTCTCTTAATGTTTCAAATATTAATTAAATATCTTTTATAAAAAAATATCAAAATAAATATAATATTATTAAGAATTTAATATAAAATATATGTTTTTTTATATTAAATATAAAAAATTGTAATTATGTAAATATCAAATTATAATATTAAATAATAATTAGATAAAGATCATAAGTAAAAATTATCAAATATCTTAACCAAATAAAATTAAAATTTATATTAAAATCCAATACAACATTTAAATACAATTACACAGAAAAAATGTATAATAGAAGTTATTGTAACAAAAAAAGTATTTTGAAAATCTAAATAAAATTTGAGAATTTTGAACAATGTTATACAATAAAATATCGGTATTTTAGTATTTTCAAATGGAAACAAGAGAACGTCTATTAGAAAGACATATATGTAGATATGTAAGTACGTGTTTCTATCTCCATACCTACTTTAAAAAATAGCGTACTGTTCTTGATCATCTCTACTCAATTGATAAAAAAATTTCTACTTCAAATTGGATTCAAACAATACTCACGTAAATAGGGTTATTTGTCATATCTAGTTATAATCTTTAAATATTAAGTCAACAATCTTCAATCATATTTTAGTTTAAAATAAATGTAAAAAGTATTTAGAAAATGTTTCAATCTAGTTAATCATGCAGTGCTTGCAAATACAAAATAAAATATGAAAAGAATTGCTAAAATTAATTTAGGAATTAACTTAACCTTAGTTAAAAAAAGGAATTATTAGATCATTTCATTCTTCGATTACTCCACGGAAAGAATTCAGGTTTAAAATCTGTCAGTAGTTGACAGACCACCAACCAGACTAAACTATTATATCATGGAAGTTTCAGTGTTATTAGAAGGCATGCTCCTTTTTTTATTTCAGATAAAAACTAAATCAGACTTGAAAACTAAATTACACACCGGAACAATAAATGGGGACCAAACATATCAACTATAACATGAGCCAATATAAGCCACCCGTTATAAAAAAAATGATAGGAAACTATAATTGAACTGCATTTTCTGGATCAAATGAATTTGTACATTGTGCTTTCCTAAGAAATTTATAAAGTATCAAAACAGCAATAACAAAATTGAATTAGAAATCACTTGTTACAAAAAAAAAATGAAAATGGAACCTACACGGCCGAATTTGTCGGCAATTGGTAATGGAGGTTAATATAGCATGTGAGGGTAAATACAGTCAAGGCTCATTTTGACAGGACAGGTAAAAGATACAATGCTATGGTCTAAATCTACAGTGAAAATATTTACAATACATATCCCATGTTAAAGAGACATTTTTTTCATCCAAAACTACTTCGTAAAAGTACCTCCTCCTCTCAAACCATATGCAAAGGTATCAGTTATTTGTCTTCTTGCGCACGGCCTGCTCCACGAGGCATTTTCTTCGAATACGCTGCCATAAAATTTGATTCAACAACTCAATAGCTATATGGCATAAATCAACAACATATTCTTGTTATAACAATCAACAAATTCAGGGTTGATTAATGATATGCTCTATGCTAATTGAGCAAAATATTTTCCAACAGGTCACAATTTGCACGTTCATTACAATTACCCTTTTTTTTTTTCACTTTTTGGATTAAATTTGAATTTGCTGACTTAAATGTTCAACCAATTAACCCATGGTAAAACAATAATCCTCACTAACAGTCTGCATATCTTTGCAGGCATTCTAATTACAAAAGAAGGTATTTGTAACAAATTATTTAATTATATTCATTAAGTTCCACAAAATATGATAAATAAAAAAAGTAATATTATATCCTACTGCAACATTACCTAGTAATCTTACTAATATCGACTGAAGTGTTTACCTGTGTTAACTTTAAAGGTAAACCCATTAAATATCTTAGAAACAGAGATTTAATATTTTTTTTTTCATTTAGCAAGTAGGAGGACTACTAAGATACTGTCCAAGGAACAGCTCACAGTTACCAAAAAATTGTTCAATCCATGTAAAATAATGAGTAATCCCTTTTAAGATTACTCTTGGAGAAACTTGATCCATCCTCTCTCTCAATATATTGAGTGATGCATGTATGGAGTGCATCAACAAACTAATTGCAGGAACCTAGCTCGCATCTAATCTACAGCATGACTCTTTATGATATTTATAAAAAAAACTTGATTAACGCTAAAACGGAAATGTTGCCAACTCCTTGCAAAAATATAATAGCAATATGAGAAAGACAGAGGGAGCATACAGTCTTCAACGTCCTTAAGCTGGTAGTAGTGGGGCGCTATCTCCACCAACCACTCTGGCTTTAACTCTGTCACCTGCAATATGAGTATGCAGTTTCAGCTATTGACAGAGATCCATTGAAAGAAGTCATGAAACAATTTAATTAGTTAACAGTTGACAATACCTGTCTCATATATTCCTTGGTTGTGAGTACTAGTTCGTGGTATATAACCCATCTAGGAAGAACCTGTAAAAGGTACAAAGAGAAACCAAATGATGAAAGAAACAATTAGATTTTTTAGCCCATATTTGTCGCAGCTTCACAAGCATTAATACACATTAATGCAACATACAGTTGATTGATTCTTTCAAATTGCCTCGAATTGAAATAAATACACAAGCCAGACTGCGTTGTCAGGATTTTTCTAAAAATTTAAGGCTCGAGCTCAGCCACAGATCATACCAAGCACAAGTAGTAATAGTTCCTTTATGATCATAACTGCTATAATCCACCAGCAGATTAATATTAAATCAATATTAGGCAGTGATGAAGATATCCAACTCCAAAGAATTAAATATCATGCAAATCAAGTTGTTCCTCTAGACGATGTTGAAAACTCTACATAGCATAAATTCTTACAATTGGATGATTCAAACCAGAGGTTAGAATTTTCATTTGGATTTAATTTGTATTCCCTTTTTATCTATAAACATTTTGTGTCCTATGGTTTATCTTAGTTAATAGTTTTAGGTCTAACTCAATTTCACAAAATCGATTTGTAAAGTGATGTTTGCACTCCACTTATATATTATAAATTGGTTTTACTTTTAATCGACGTGGAATCTCCAACACACTCCCCTTACGCAGAGGAATGAACATCTTGAGTGTTGGATTAGATATTTGTGGGTGGTCTAACAGGAGCCCAATATCGGTGACACAATAGCCCCAATGAACTTGACTAAGATAGGCTTTGAATGGCTTTGATACCATCTGAGCAATTGGGTTTATGTCTGACTCAATTTCACAAAACTGGCTTTTAAGGTGAATTGCACCCTACTTATATATTATGATCTAACCTTATCCCTAATTGATGCGGGATGTCCAATAGTTTATTTAGTCTTTAAGTGATTTTAATTATATCTCTTCAAATTGACGACGGTTCTAAAGAATGATTATGTTTGGAAAGGGCCTTAATATTATAATTTGTTGTAAAAAGGTTCTTGAAAATGGAAAGCTTTGTATAGATTTCAATTTGCCTATGTATGTACAGAACTCGCACCCTTGTCTCCTCCATTCCCTTTTTTCTCAATCATTATCCACACTTTACCTCCTTTGACCACATACCAGAACGAAGCTTGACCCCAGGCTGTGTCTCCTCCTTCATCTAGTCCTTCGGATTCATCTCTTGCCCCAATCAACCATCCAAGCATATCAATTAAGATATGGTCAAATGGAAAATATTGTTCATCGAAAAGCTCACCTCAGAGTTAAAGGAAATACACAAAGCTTTGGCCTAATTAGGAGGAGACTTGTTCCCCTATGGCTAAAATAACTTCAGTTCACTTTTTCTTGTCATTACCACCATTCATCATTGGCCTCTCCTATTGGCCATTAAAATGCTTTCTTGAACGGTGAATTGAAAGAGGTATTTATGGGACCAACCTCCTAGCTTCACTACCACTGAGGACTCTATTAGATTAGTATCAAACAGATGCAAATTCTCAACTGCATCTGTTGGTATTTGGTTAACTTTGCTTTTTATTAGATGTTGGTTAGCTGTTAAGTTACTGATGCCAGCTGTCAGTAACCATTCATAACTAATATAAATTCCAGTTAGCAACCTCTTGATCAATAGGATAATAAGAATTAAGTTTTCCCGTTCTCTCTTTTGTGCATTTTCTCTTAATCTTGACTTTTCTATCAAGGTATCCAAAGCTCAACAAGATCCAACAATGGCTACAACCAATTTGTTTCCCACTGCCTCCACTCCTCATACTTTTCCTCATTCAGTATGGGAAAAAATGACAAGAGAACTGATGAAGAAAGAGATGAGTGAAGCCATATTGATGAAGAAAGATAAGTGAAGCATATTGATGAAGAAAGAAATGAGTGAAGCCATATTGGTGAAGAAAGCAATGTGGGAGACTTTTTTCACTACTGGTTATGCATAAAAAAATAATAATTTTCACCCTGCTAATACTTGGACTCCAAATTCTAATCAGTACAAGACCTCCTGCAGCTCATCAAAATTCATATAATCCCACTGCAAGCAACACTCCATGTTGCAACAAACCAGCTCTTCCATGAAAGGTCAAACACAGGAGATTGATTGTCACTTTGTCAGTGAAAGCAAGCTTTCCATAGAAATCACCACTTGCACACATCCAGCAATCAACTAGCTAACATGTTCAGAGTCCGTTTGAGGTTCTAGGGTTGAAAATATTTGTAATGAGCTTGACAAGCGAGGGGAGAGTTAAACAACATATTTTACACATGGCTATATTATATTAAACTAGAGGAAAAATAGAAGCATTGAGCTGACACCATGTTTCTTTGTGACAACATTGGTAACTTATATATATTGAGAAAAAGAAATCAATACAATAAATAGAGGAGATTTGATATCCTCCAATAATAGAGTAGAATAATACAAATGATCTTTATATTTCTGGTTACAAAGATATGATCTCGATATCTGTAATTATAAAGATATGATTCTTATTGCTGTAAGCATAATATGTCATAATAGGCACATATTAAAATATGTAAGATACCCACTACTGTAAATAGGGATTTCATTTTTATTTATGAATGATTACCTTTGTAGTCTAATGTAATAGTACACGTCTTTATTGAGACACAACATTTAAATAGCTATCTTTGCATGCAAGTCAGAATATGTAATGAATGAAATATTCCAGTTGAAATTATGTATTATCTGTTGGTTGGCAGTGTTTAACTGTTTACAAAACTTTTGGTTCAATTTGTTCAAATTTGTTATTTCAATAATATGACACAACTCTCGATTATCTAGAAATGGGGTAGAAAGCAGTCCATGAAATCAACATACATTATCACTTATCAGCAACATACAACACAAAAGTACCTGTGCGAGCCCCGCACTAGGATGTATGTGAACAGTCTGTGGATGTTTAATAGTTCGATAAGATCCATTCTTTTGCAGTCGAGCAGAGTGTGGGAAAAACCCTGCAGCAGTTAAAAATTAGATTCAGTAAACTAAAAGAGGAACTACAATGAAAGAAATTATTAGTTTTGTAAGTTTACCAGAAGTAATAGATTTCTTGATGGCATCTAAATCACTTTCATTTGATGTTAGTTCAATCTCAACCCTCTCTAAAAGACCTGCCAGTTGATCACGGATATCCCTAGCCCGTTTCATACTCCTTACCTGGAATCAAAATAACAAACACAGAAATAGAATAATAAACCAAAATCAATGCAATGATGAATAAAAGATGAATAAATTCGAATAAAAGCATTATAAGTGAGGATGATTGTCGAAATAGTCCATTTGTAAATCATAATAGCAGGGGAACTAAACATGAGCATCATTGTCACAAGCCTACATAAAATAAAAGTTCTACAATTTTCTTTTATAAAAAGAATACTATCAGCATCAAAAAATAGGTAATAATAAAAAGGGTAAGAAAATATCAATGAATAAAAAGAAAATGATAAGTAGTAATTACATCTTCTCAAAGCTATATAAGTAAAAGAAAACCATCTAAGGTCGCTATTAACACTGCACATCTCCATTGTCAATAATGAGAACATGGAGCTAGTATTTTGGCCAATTTTTTTTACCAGACTTCAGTTTATCGAAAATATTCCAAGATTATTATAATTAAATTTAATGCTCGTTAAATGAACTAAAAAAATTAACCAAAATTCAATTTAGTTAAAGTTAAATAAAGTAACATTTCTCCCCATCTCTTTCTCTCCTCACTTCCCTTAATTTTCTCAACTCCCCGTTATCACTACTCATAGTACTTAACAATGTATGGATGTGTGTACTACTTTCTTCTAGCACTTTCACTAAATATGGACACACCAAATAATGGTTTGACGTAAAAGGTCAATACCTGTATATAGTTTTCATAACACCATTGCGTTGAATAATTGGTCTCCTTCCACGAATTGTAGACCTGAATGAAAAATAAAAATTAATAAGGTCTAGTAAAAATTTAGAATGAAAAAATGTCAATATTAGATCACTATTTGACAAATATGAACCCATGATAATCTGGTCATGTCCCAGCTAGATGAAAAGATAAATACACAATAGACACTAGCATAGTAGTTAAGAGTGGACAGCATAGTGGCTACTCCCAAAACCACTTACAACAGCAAAAGCTCCAAAACTCAATAGCGAAAGCTACAACAAAATAACCAATAATCAATCCCAAAACAGCAAACTGGCCAATCACCATGTCCAAAAAAATAACTACTATTAATAATAACAGCAAACAAAACAACCAATCTAAATTCTAAAAACATCTTCATCTTCAGTTGCAATGTCAAACATTTCATCCTCATCTGCGTCACTTTCACCATTGTAGATTTGTTCCTCCTCTTCACTTCCAGTTTTATCATCCTCTTCATGTTCTTGTTGCACTAGTGGTTGATTTCTTCTTCCAATAGGCCTAAAATTAGAAGCTGCATGTGCAGTTATTGCTCTTTTATGTTGCCTAGTATATGTAATAAGCTCCCTAGATCCAGTTGCAGTTGTCACAGCTCCCCAACTCAAATCATCAAAAGACTAATTCTTCTTCTCGGACAGCTTCTTGATCTTCATTGGTCATTTCTCCTAACAACCACTCATTACTGTCATCAACCTCATTCAAGCTCACTATTTGCATTATCTTCATCCTCTAGATTTGGAGATTGCCTTTGAATACACTTGCATCGTCCCCCCAACCCCCAAATCACTTCCCCATCATTTTCACAACTTTGATTCCTTAAAAGTATTGGGAATTGATTGAGATAAGGACCTGCTGCATGCAATGGGTGATGGAGTTGACACTCTCATCTTTCGTCAGTTATATCAAACAGCTCCTTGTACTTTTATTTCTTGTATTGGGAATTGATTGAGATAAGGACCTGCTGCATGCAATGGGTGAGGGAGTTGACACTCTCATCTTTCGTCAGTTATTACAAACAGCTCCTTGTACTTTTATTTCTTGTTGAATCCAATTTAGGTAGCTTCTTTCTCCCTATCCATAGCCTCATATGTATAGCCCATTGCAGGTTTTTTCTCATTATCTGCTAACCTGAGAACTTGTACAATTGGTCCCGTATCATTTAGGGTATAAATCAAATCAGCCCAAAAAGTTGGCATGAGCCCTGTGACAGTTGCTCTTTTCCCTTTAGTTTCCTTGGCTTCCTTTGACTTCAACCAATCTTCAGAAGAGAAAAAGTTTCTAAGGTTTTTTTTATTATGCAACCTTCGCAATGTGAGGAAGGTTGTTCCAAACCTAGAGACTCTATAACTAATCACTTTTGTTTTGCTGGTGAACGTCCTCATGGTATTTATTAGAAAACGGGTTTACGCGTAACTAAACCATATAAAATTGACTTGTAAGGTGAAATTTACACTCACTTATATACTATAATTTAGTCATCTTTCGTTGGTGTGTGATATCTAACACTTCCTCACACTTACAACTGGATATCTAAAGCGTTGGATTAGATATGTATAAGGGGTTCAGTAGCAGCTAGATAGTGGATAGCACGATAGACCCAATAATTCTCAGTATGTTAGGTTCTAATATCATACTAGAAAGTGAGTTCAGGCTTAACTAAACTATGCAAGATCAACTTGTAAGGTTAGATTTGCACCTATGTTATATACTATAATTTGGTAATATCTCTGATGGAGATCTTACATCCACTAAGAATAAGACTGGTTCTTAATATATAAGTGGAGTACAAACCTCATCTTACAAGCCGGTTTTGTAAGGTTGAATTAGGCACAAAACCACTTAGTAAGATGATATCAAAGTCATTCAAGGTCTATCCTAGTCAAGTTCTTTGAGACTATTATGCTAGCGTTATTGGACTCTTGTTAGACCACCCATAAATATCTAATCGCATGTTTGAGATGTTCATTCCTCAACGTGAAGGGGTGTGTTGGAAATTCCACATCGATTAAGAATAAAGTCAGATTATAATTGTAAGTAGGGTACAATCCTCAACTTACAAGCCAGTTTTGTGTGGCTGAGTTAGGCATAAATTTACTTAATAAGAATCTCTAATGGATGTGGAATTTCCTACAATATTTAATGGCAAAACGAGATTATAAATGTTGCCCACTAATCCCCTTTTGAATAGTCTTCCTTCCTCTCTCTTGGTAATGCTTCTAACATTAAGTCAAGAAAATTTGGCAGCAATGGGGTCCAAATTTCACCTGGTCTATGTTTGCAACAACTTATGAAAAACCAAATTTCACAAATAAATGTGGTCTTAGTCACAAATGCATCCTTCTCAGCTTTTTTCCTTGAACATGCTTCCTTAATTTGTGCTTTCACATCAAGAAGATTAAATGTGCAACTGTTATCGTCTCGCCTCACTCCCATTTGATGCCTCTTTTCAAACAAAATTTTCAACTAACGGCCCTTTTATTGTTTATATCACGTACGCTATTCCACTGCCAAGCCATGTCCAAAGTTAGGACCAGCTAGCTTGATCAAAAACAAAAGATAAGGATGATGGTGGAAGGCTGCTCGTGGACAACTTTTAATTACATAATTAAGTATTTAATTACATTTCTATAACTACGAGGATAATTATGAAGATTAGAAGGGTGACAATATATATACACTTTTTAATTGTACAGGATCATTGATCCTAAATTATAGGGATAAATTATATCCATCATAAATTAGGATTTTCCCTTATTAAGTCTTTGTATTCTATTTAAGTGCAATTACTCCTCTTTGAATACGTTCTAAGCTTCTCTTTCAGGCCCTTATGTTAGATGGAAACAGCAACACACTGTGCATGACCCACGTAGAGTAGTGTGGCCACCACAACCTCCACGTGCGATGCAACACAACCCACCGTCACAGTGGATTGCACAAGAAAAATATCTAATCTATAATTAGATCAATAACAGTGTCTAACATTTCACATAAAGGAAAAAATGCATATAGACAAAGTTGATAATCAACAAAAATACAGAAAAAGTTAGTAGCAACAAAACCTTTAGCAATGCAATATGGTCTCCAACATTTCCCGTGTGAAAATTCATCCTTGCATTGTCTGCATGTACTTGTTTATCCTTTGGACGGTAAAATATTGAGTTTCCAACAGAAAGCATAGCAGCAATTGAAATGATATCATCTGAACACTTGAAATTTTCTGAAGCGACTATCATTTTTGACAACATAGGATCAAGTGGAAACTCTGCCATCCGTCTACCCACCTTGGTTAGCTCACCTAGCTTATTTAATGCACTTAATGCAAATAAAAGCTCCAGAGCTTTTAATAAGGCCTCAGCAGGAGGGGGATCCATAAAATCAAAGTTCAACAAGTCATGAATACCAAGACTTTTTAAAGTCAAAACTACATTTGCAAGGTTAGTCCGCTGTATTTCAGGAACAGTATTTTCCTCCAAATCATTGTGAAAATTGTATGCAGTGTACAGACGGAAGCACTTTCCAGGACCTGTTCTACCAGAACGACCAGCTCTTTGATTTGCTGAAGCTTTTGAGATGGGAGTTATTAGCAAAGACTCCATTCCTGTTCTTGGATTATAACTTTTCATCTTACAGAATCCTGGATCAATGACATACTTGATCCCATCAATTGTCAATGACGTTTCTGCAATATTAGTAGCAAGGACCACCTTTCGTGCTCCTTCAGGAGTGGGTTCAAATATTTTAGCCTGTAATTCAGTTGGAAGATTGGCATATATAGGGCATATTATTAACTCGGCAATTTTAGTCCCCAAGCCTCTAGTTCTATGCTTCAAGATTTCTTCTGCCGTTTCAATTTCTTCTTGACCAGTAAGGAATACCAATATATCTCCAGGAGGTTGAGTGACATGGATTTGAAGTGAGGTGACAATAGCGGCATCCAAGTAATCAGCCTCAGGTGCTTTGGTGTAGTTTATTTCAACAGGATATCGTCTCCCTGGAATTCTGAATATTGGCGCAGAATCAAAGTAATCACTGAATTTCTCTGCATCAAGTGTAGCACTTGATATCAGCAACTTGAGATCAGGCCGGAAACGAGCAATATCCTGTCACAAAACAGAGGGTAAGCAAGCACTTTAGCCCTTGGAAGTGTATAGCTGATTGAACACTGACATTTGGTATTTAGGCACATTAATTAAAGAGAAAATTTCACCAGAAGCTGCCCAAAGAGCTTTCAAGTACTCTCTGCTCACTTTTTTTTATTACAGGGCATTTTCTATATAACTTTTATCTAATAGCTGCTCCTAAAAACATAATAAATGTCAAACATCAGACCTTATACAAAATACTGTCCCTAAAATACATAACCGAACCTAATTAAACAATACACACGTAACTGCTCCTATTTTATGCCAATAACTGTTGTATCTGCTCCTAATCCCGTCAATAACACTGTCATACTAATTTTTTAACTAAGAAAATTCCAAATAAGTCTCTGAAAGTGCAATCAGTCAATGACGTGAGTCAAAAATTAAAAAATGTGACTTACAGTATTAACATGTTTAGGGACCAATATGATCATAAGTTTTTAAGTTTAAGACTTAATGAAACCATTAGAAATTTCAAAGGACTTACTTGAAAATTTCTTAGTCTCAAAAACTAATATGACAACATTATACACTTACAGGGACCAAAATGATGATTTAGCCCAAAAACAGCACGTAAGTACACCGGACGATATTGTAATGAACTACAAATAAGATTATTTGTTCGTTTAACCTGAACATGCTCTTCAAATACAGCCAAATATGAGCAAAGACCATGCATTGATGAGTTACAGTTACAGTTTGACCCATAAGCAATCATTGTACAATGATATAGAACAAAAGAATCAATGCAATCAAAACCACCACATCAGATTTCTTACATGTAAAGAAAAACACTTACACCAGACTCAACCAAAAATATATGCCCAAAGTGTCTTGAATATCAATAAAAATGCTTATTTTTCAAGGAATGGGCTTCAAAATGTCTCAACTATGAACCCGTTAGAATTATTGATAAGTCGTGCAAATTTAGTTCATCACAGAATGTTCTGCTTACCTTTACTAATCCAAACAAAATATCAGTTGACAGTGTTCTTTCGTGAGCCTCATCCACCATCACAACACTGAAACATTTGCAAACGCTATAAGTAAACAATTATAATGCGTCTAACTAAACCCCAAGTATGAATCCAATATAAGCTCACCTATAACTTGCCAGATCAGGCTCACCAAGAAATTCCCTCAGTAACATTCCATCAGTCATATATTTCAGAATGGTTTTATCTGATGTACAATCTTCAAAACGGATGGAGTAACCAACCTAAAATTTAAAAGTTTCAATTAAACAATTAAAAGACTAAGACATGCAAAAGAGAGATGTACACAATCAAATTACATATTAACAAGAACTCAACAAATAATGTATCCACTTTCTAAGAAATGGGAAATCTTCACTGCAAATAAACTTTATTTAATAACTAACATAAATCAATGTTAAAATATTCCATACTTAGGGTGGCCTACCTCATGTCCTAATTTAACACCCATTTCTTGAGAAACTCGAGCAGCAACACTCATAGCTGCAACACGCCGTGGCTGAGTACATGCAATCTGCAAAGAAAAATATAACCACCTTAGGTTTGTTCGTTTCCAATGACTACAATACCAAAAGGTATGATACAAGATATGAAAGGTTCCAAGCATTCATAGTTGATCGGCAAAATCAAAATTAAATTCTTAAACCATGGCCACTGTTCTTGAATTGTTTTTTTGGAGCTAAAGTAGCATGCATGGAAAAATAAAACGGGTAACTACTTGTTCCACCATTTATAAACAATGGTTGACAAGGCCAATAGAACAAGAGTAGAGAAAAATGAAACATCAGCAAAGTAGCCTGCCTCGCCAATACTTGCACATTGTAAAATAAAAGTCAATATAACGGGAGCATAAAATAAGGTTTTCAGATGAAATCAACCCATTGTAAGCACATAAAAAGCAATTCAATCCCACCATTCCATGTTTTGTGTAGCCAACTTCATGAAGATATTGGGGGATCTGTGTTGTCTTTCCGGAACCAGTTTCACCAACAATTACAAGTACCTATATAAAGAGAATATTCAAGGTTTAATTTGAATAAACATACAATTGTATTCAAGAAAATACATATACAAAGGCAATGAATACAAATACAGAACAGTTCACTGACAACAGAGATGAAATTCACTCATATTCAGCACCAAAAGAAAGGAATAGAAGGGGACAATGCCTGGTGATCATGAACAGCTTGGAGCAATTCATCCCGATAGCGGTACATGGGTAACTTTTTCCTCTCCTCCTATAAAAAAACCATAAAAAGTGAATAATACAGTCTCATTTTATAAATTAATCCTGCCAAAAGATTGAGATTTTTATTTCTTAATGCTCAAGTTTGACTAATAGCCAACCTCCTCATAGCCTAATTGCTTTCACAAATAATTAAAATATCAATAGTATAATTGTTGGATTACTGCACAAACCAATATAATAGCAGCCTCAAGTTCTCTTTCCAGTTGCTATCTTAGAGTGAGTACTTCCTAGCCTTTACAATTGTCCTTTTTCTTGCCTAAATCAATTATTACTGAAGACTACAAAACACAGCGCAATGTGCCTATAGCATGATATACTCATTAGAGTGATACCGATACCTGTCTGGTGGGATTTTACACTGGAATGAATAGATTACCATGAATTAATACAAAAATTACATAAAACAGGGAGACCCTTTCTCACTCTTTTTCATATTTTCCTTATCCCCTTTTTCTCTGTTTTCCTTTATATATATACATGTTCTTGTGAAAATGAGTTTTAAGACTAACTCAACCTCACAAAACTAACTTGAAAGTTGAGGTTTGCATCTAATTATATATTATAATTTGACCATATAGTTAGACGATGTGAGGTACCCCCTCACGTAAGGCAAGTTTCCTTCTAACTCACCTCAATTTTCTAATAATCTCCCCTCTAGTGTGAGTCTCTTCCACATTAGTACACCTTCCCTCACGAGTGGAGGCATTTTTAAACATGAGTAGTTTTAATGTTGACCCTTCCATGTACCATCATTCACCACAACGAGACGTTTTTTTTTTTTTTAAAGCTTTCTCAGAAAGACTTTCAATACAAGAATCTACAAACTTATAATTTTTCACCTACTTTATATAATACTCGCAATGGTCACCAAGACAAACCATCGACTCTAATAAAATCTCATAAAAGTGGATTATTAGCCTAATTTCACCTCACAAAATCACCTGGTAAGGTGAGGTTTGCACCAACTAATATACTATACTTTGTTCATATCTCTAGTCGCTATAAAATCTCCAACACGCACACTTTACATCCCAAATGTCTTTGATTATCCCACTCACAATCTATTAAATTAACTACTTCCTTGACTTTCCAATCCCCCTTCTTTGCATCTCTTGCAACCTGTCATATTAACCATTCCCTCCTTATGAGATCAAGTCCCCCAAATTACTTCATAATATACATCTTAGTTATAGATGGTTTCCCTCTCCCACTTGAGTAACTAAAAATTGCTCTTGATTGGATTGAAAAAAAAAAAAAAAACACTACTGCACTGGGTTTTTCTCCCTCTTTGTTGTCCTTTTGATGTTTAAACTATGAGGAAAATGATAACAACACACCACTGTTTGGTTAAATTCGTGTAGTTTCCACTAAACGTCAAAAGGAAATCATTAAACAGGGAATAGGATCCACATGATTAGTGGATCCCACAAAGAATTTGCCCCTGTAATACAGAGTGTTACGTAGAAGAGTATGTTAGACATTTAATTGTCAGAATTCCTCTCAAAATTAATTAACTATTTTAAATATTTTATTTTCATTTATTTTTACTTCATATTAAATATTTAAACATGAAAAATGATTGGCAAGTTAGTGCCAGTCAATCTGCAAGCAGCTAATAAAATCATGAATAAATTTCAAAAAGCTACCTGAAGTGCCTCCAAAGCTGACTTTGCTCTGGACTTTTCAAGAGAATCTTCCATCTCTTCATAATCAAACTGCAAAAAAGAGACTGGTTCAAACAAAAGAATATCACCATTGAATCCCACGAGTCAAGATGTGTAATCCACATACCTTATCTCCATCCATTACTGATGCCTTGATAAAATCAATCTGGTCCTCAAACACGTATCTAAACAATGTATGAGCAATTTTAAATCAATTATTTCTATACACAGAAATAGAGGTGATGAATAACACCCTACAATAAATCTAAATAATTAAAAAGGTTAAATCACTCAGAAGGCCCCTGAACTATTTAAGAATTTTTAATTAGGTCCCTAAACATTTTTTCCAATTGGGTCCTTAATCTTATATTTGTTTTTTAACTTGGTCCTTGTGGTATAGTTTCATCTAACAACCAAATGTTTTGTTGATGGATAATTAACCACAGGAACCCTATTTAAATAATGTTAAGGAGCTAATTGAAGGAGATCCCTGGTGCAACAACAAAGTGGCACCTTAATGATTGGTTGGTCATTAGTCTGAATCTGGAGACTTGTTTCTAGATGAAGAAACTTACTGATAATCATCAGAGACTTGTTTTTTATTTTTGGAACCAAACTTCAGCGTTGCCTTTCCTGAAAAATGTTATTCAGAACTTACATGAATAAAGAAGGACTTCTTAAGAGTAGAGATTTTATGAGTATAATAATACAGAAATATCTACCAATTTGATGCTCCTCCCAAGCCTCTTGTTCAGCAAATGGATTCATTTTATCCTCAGCATTTGGATCCCTATAAAATAAAACAAACATAATGATTGATTAAGCAGGTAAAAAATGCTTCTGAAATGCACAACCACAAGATGGAAGTTAGAGGAAACATGTGATAACTGGTATAGTGAAATACTAATAGTGTATATCTGATTCCAACTGGAGTGGACATCATTTGGTAAGTGAAATACCTGTAACGCTGCATAGCCACAGAAAATCTCTTCTCCTGATTAACACCACCTTCCTCATCATAAGCTTCTGGCATTCTATACTGCAATTTCAGTAGAACATGAGTTGGACAAAGAAACACACAGATGGGTCAATTTAACTCAATGAGTGTCCAGATCCCTTTGGCAGTTCCCAGATCCCAAATGGATTAAACACTGTCTGTCAGCTAAAAGATCTTCATACCAATTTCCATTGTATTATAGAACTATACAGCTTAGTCTTGGCAATAACTTAGTAACACTCGATAGAGAGTTAAAGCAGAAATAACTGGCAAGCAACTTAAATTAAACTAATAATAAATCTTATTTCAACAATAATCAAAAGTTAATAAATAAACCAACCAGGATCTCATACCCATGGAATACAAACTAAATTATTATTTACCTCATTCACATTGTCAGCCTCCTCTGTGCGCTTCTTCACAAGTTCATATATCTCTTTCTTGTACCTGGGGGCAATAAGTGAAGCACATTAAAACTTTCCTAGGTATACAGAAGCTATATCTTTGATATTCATGCTTGGGTTCCACACACTCATGAAATACAAATTGATTATATACATCCAGAACATACAGATAGAACATGAAAAAATAACAAAAAATTAAATCAACAGTTTGATTAAATTTCAAGATTACTAACAATTTTTAGTTTTCTAGAATTTCAAAATTGGGAAACTATGTTTCTGACGTTTGGTTTACAGTTACAAAAATAACATTCCTAGTAGTAAACCATTGTTTTTCCAAGAATAGTTGTTTCTACAAAACACATTTCCATAGAAAAGTAAGAATTTATTAGAAAGTGAACTTTAAGTCTAACTTAACCTCAAAAAAGTTGCTTATAAGGTGAAATTTACATCCACTTCTATCTTATCATATCTCTAGTCAATATATGGATCTCAAATAGAATCTAACTTTCTCAAGTTGAAATAAAAATTTTAATGAAAAAAAAATACCATATTACTCTTATTAAATCTTTTAACATGATAATAAATTAAAGATTTAAATAAAAATAACACATAATGAAAACTTAAAGAAATATTCCAAGCAATATTTTTGACTAGCCAACCAGAATTAGGTTATTCCTAGGATTCATAATTCCCAGGATTTGTAATTCTCAAGTACAAAAAGATTTCTCGGATATCAAACATCCCCTAAAGCAAGGACTATGGTGAAGACCAAAGCTCGGCCTGACATTTGCTTCACATAATTCAGTTGGTACTATCTTTAATAGATAAAATAAAATAAAAAATTAAAATATGTCTCATAGTAACAAAAGACAGATTGAAGGGGGAACTCAAGAAAGCACTAAACAGATAGATTACCTCAGTTCACGATATTCTGCTTCTGTAAGCTTTACGCCTTCGAACAGATATTGCTCATCTTCTATATCATCTCTGCAGTAACCAAGAAAAACTAAGTTCAACAATAAAATAAAGAACTAACATGATAATAGCATACTACAATCAAACTATAATTTATTCATTGACCAAAAATGAAATCTAACAAAGAACCTTAAGAAAACAAAATATACTTAAGTTGCATCATACCTCAGTTCTTCTAATTTCTTTTCCTCCCTTTTCTTTAAGTATTCTTGCCGTGAAACCTTTCTGCAATGACATTGGTGGAACTGTAAGTGACATGACATACTGTGCTAAACTTTAAGTCATTTCAAAGCAATCAATAGCAATTTATCCTCAAAAAAAGACAAGAGAAAAGACAAAAGTAACAGTATGTGATTGGATACTTGGCAAACAATACCATTGGCAACATAAATCAAAATTTCAATATTTCATTAAATCTTTCCAATTGTTTCTCCGAAAATTTAATTCTGTTTTCCCCTATCCATTTTACCTGAAATACCTTCCATTCAATAATACAAGATAGCTCTCCAATCCCTTGTGCAAATTTACCATACAAAATTCCCTTAAGGAAACCGTAAGTTGAGCACAAAAAAGCAACCAAGAAATGAAATCAATCCCAAAGAAAGTTTAGTTTCAAAGGTTTTCCTTTAGAAATGCATTCCTTTTGAGACACCATGAAATTTCATACAGACCAACTTGGTATAACACTTTATTTCCTCCAGTCAACAAACCATTTAAAATCAATACTTGGTCTCTTGATTTTCTCAGATGATTTCATGCAAACTATTTCCAAATCCTAAACCTTCAATGAACTAGGTTTACAAACTTATTGTGATCATCAATTGACTATTGATATGTTATGTATTAATGAGCAATTAGTTATATTAATGTCTGTTTTGTTAACATATTTTGGCTGTGCCATATCTGAATATTTTAAAATTCTCCTTATCTCCCTATTCATATCATACCAAACTTGTATTGCACTATGTTTTGAGGCTTCTTAGGTTGACACAAAGCAGTCAAATTTCAAAATGGAAGCCTGCTCATGAGGCCACCATAAAAGAAAAGAAGAAAAAAAATAACTCAGTATGCTAGTTACAGTAACTAGTACTGCCCAGCTATCCATTGGTGTATCTTTAACAACTTTCCTTTTTTCCAAAAAAATCTTGTGACTACATCAATAAAAGCATTTACACAGTTATAAAGTATACCTGATAATAATTATAAACACAATAATTTACAAACTTCATGTTTAAAATAAATCAAACAGATTCTATACAGAAGAAAAAATGCAAGACTCATAAGGTATAAAATAATTAAACAAAAATGGAAAAATACATCTCTCTCTTGGTAATTTGAAGGCTAATAAAAAACCAAGAAAAATAATAAATCATTTTCTTCATAGATATAACTTAAGTTAGTATTTAATTATGTATGAAAACAATATGCATGAATAGATAATAATGAAATAAAATAATAAATATAACCAATTTGTGCAATAGTTTTTAAACTTTACAATAATAATACATAACAGATATCATCTGAATATACAGATAAAAAAATTACAATAATTTAAGATTGCTAGATATATCATATATATTCTAAACTTTAGCACTTCAAGTGTTAAGCGGTTTTTACATTTCATAACATTATTGATTTATTAAAAGAACTTTTGCTAGATTTTCAATTTTGGCACCTTTTCTTCCTCAGTGACTAACCAGGTTCTTAAACATCAAACTACCTGCTTAAGTGTCAATTGCTTGAACATTCCAAAAAAAAGCATTTTTTTTTAATATTATCTTAACCACTACCTGGAAGAAGGAAAATCTTGATGTTTTCTCGTGTAAAAGAATATCCCCCCACCCATGCCACACACAAAAATGTAATAACAAACCTCAAAGCGTGGATATCATCCTGCTCTGCAGCATTAGATCTTCGAATTGCCTCTTCTGTTGGAAGACAGATTGAACCAAGATTACAAAACCAGCATATAGATATTGTTAAACTATAGAGATAACGAGAAGCATTGAGTTGAAACCATGTGTTTCTGTAGCAACACAGGTGGTTTATTTATATTCAGAAAAAGAAATCAATACTTGATATTGTTGATAAACCCTAAAGAAAATCAATACAATAAATAGAGGACATTTGATATTTCTAATAAGACATGATCCTAAAATAATACAAAAATAATCTTGATATTGTTGATTATAAAGACATTATAAAGATATGATCCTAATATTTGTAACTATAAAGATGTGATCCTTATTTTTGTAATGAAAAAGATATGATTTTTAGTTTTGTAATTATAACACTCCCTCTTAAGCTAGAGCATATAAGTTATATGTGCTCAACTTGTTGCAAATGTGATTGATCCTTTGAAATGATCAACAATAGACTGCAGTCTATTGTTTCTGTGATTGCATGGATAGTTTTTTTATATTGAGGAAAAGAAATCAATACAATAAATGGAGTTTTGATATCGTCTAACAGTAAAGGTTTGATCCTAAAATAAAACAAATATTATCTTGACATTTCTTTTTATAAAGATATGATCCAAATATTTGTAGTTATAAATATATGATCCTTAACTTTTGTAATTATAGCAAATATAATGCATATAAACATGCATGAAATCACATGGATACTTGTATCTGTATATGATAAGAAGTTTAACAAACCACAAACATACCTTCCTCCTTTCGTGATAATTTATGCTCAGTCAACTGAAAATCAAGAAACAATTCAAACAATTAGAAGGAAGTAACAGCTAAGACAACACAAAAAAAATAAAAAATAATACATTACATATGTATGCATGGAACTGGGTAAATGTGCTTCCAATAAAAGCATCATCATATTCTTCAATGATAGTAAAGAATCTATCAAGATGTAAAATAACAACTAAGCTATAAGTATTATCCGAATTGCATCAAAGGCTGATAATAGCATATATACCACTAACAATTTTTAATAGGGTTGGGTAACATAACACTAATTACAGCTATACAACCAAACATTTTAGATGAGACCTAGACAAGCCAGATTTGTGGCTTGATTTACCCTATCTAGCCACTAGTTGTCTATTTATTTTGCATTATAGAACATAGATTCACCTCTTTTTTACATAAAAGACCATTTGGAGTTTTTGATGAATACTGGGCGTTTCTATATACTTCTATTCTTGAGAAGAAACTTTATGGCAGAGTGCAACTTCTTGTGTTTTAATCATGCATATGGTTGGAGTAGAATGCAGACATATTCAAGGGTGCTTCTATGCCTTTACATATGCTATGCACGTGTCTACTGTGTACACTTTCTTTGCTGCAATGAACATAGCCAGTTAAGGGGAGAACAGGACAATCTTATATGTGGATAGAATGGACAATTTGTTGCCAGTTTAAAACAGAAAGTATGAATATCCTTGCTTCTTGATGGCCATTTGGCCGTTGAGGAATCCTTGATTGCATTTTCCTTGTCGACAAAACTTCTTCATTCATAAAAAAAACAGATAATGGTATAAAATATTAATTTTTATATAAAATAATGCACAATGCTAGCCATCTACCCTCACAATTTTCATCATTCCTTCCAACAATTTTTCTTCTTTTATCCATAACAAAGCATTCATGCAGCTGCTATTTAACATCCTAAGTTAGTAATAGTAGTATTAAACCATGATGATACTGATAATAATTAATAATAATAATAATCACTAATAGAATAATGAACGAGTACACGTAGCCAAATCAATCGAACATTGACAACTACCTTCCGTGTCCCAGCTGCATCTCGTTCTCTCATATGCTGCTCTAATTCCTCCTTCTCTCTTTGATCTTTCAACCTTTCTTCTTCAGACTGTATGCAAATAACAAGAAATTACATCGAAAAAAGAGATGCACAATAATAATAATAACAAATAATGCTTTTAAAGAAATGTAACGAAACAATATACAGCAAAGGAAAGTTTTTTAAACAAAAAAACCTTTGAAATGATCAACAATAGACTGCAGAAAATCTAGTTTTCTTTTGACAGGAAATAATAGCTTGGTATCATCAAGGTCATATGGATCTAAACATCACTCACTAAGGGACCTAATTACCCAAAACAAGACCAGAAACCACTGATAGAGTTGGATATGCAGCTTGGGAAAAATAAAATCTAGCTGACAGTCAGCCATAGTGTTAATCAATCGAGTGGATACGACAGAAATTTCATTATCAGTAACAAATTTTGTCATGCATAGGAAAACTTAGACATTTAGAGGGGGAGGGGTACTGAAAAAGTACCTCCGAATCATCATCATCATCAGGGGAAGTTCTTCTCTTCACTTGTCTCTCACTTTCCTTTCTCAAAATCACCTGCAGGATTGCATTGGGTCAAAACAATTCACATGCTGTTAGAAGAACCATCAATTAGCAGCTTACCATGAGCACGAAATATGAAAAAGAATCTAATAGGTTATGAGCACTTTGCCTCGTCGTCTTGATCATCTTGAACTTCAGTTTTCTTCCTGAAACGCTTTTTCGTATGACTGTCAGGCCTTCTAGATGAAGAAGTAGTAGTTAATGAAGATTTATCCACAGATTCATCATCACTATCGTCATCAGCCTTCAAAATTGTGTAAGTCTTCTGCTTCCTGGCCAACATTGCAGCTTCTCTCTCTTGTTTTTGATATTGCTGATACAGAATGCAAGAGTATCAATAGACAGCAGATACTAGAGATTTTCAAAGAAAAGGATTTGCTACATGAACTCTATAGCAGTATATTTCACTGCACCTTGGATTAAAAAAAAAAAAAAGAAAAACTCACATTTAGACCAGATGATTTGCGAGGAACTCTGGAGAAAATTTCTTCTGCAAATGCATGAGTATCCACAGACGAGATCCCAAACTCCACTAACTTGCCCACCAAATCAGCTGGTGAAGTAGCTTGTTTGGCTGCAACACAAAAAAAGTGATTGCCCAAATATGGCACATGAATCCCTGACATGATTTCCAAACTCACTAAAGAAGAATTTTCAAGATGCGGAAATGATATTAGATGAATTACATAGTCCAATCATGTATTGCACGACTGTGGGCTGAGAATATCCCAGCAGGGACATTAATTTATCTGATACCCATGTCTTTAGACTATCATCACCCCCCATTGTCACTGCAAGAACATAAAATACAATACATTAGCCTAGTTTTAGCAGTACATAATTAGAGAAAATGAAAAGACTCTCTATAACAGTGATGCTAAGACTCTCATAAGCTCAAACAGAACTTAATCAATAATTGCAGCACAATAGAGAATGTCTCTGCCACTTATGAGATTAAGCTTTCGCAATTGTTCTAACATCAGGTTTTGTGAAGAACAGTGAGAAAATTATTGCACTCAAACGAGATGAGTAAGTAGGTATGCGTGCATTCTATATACACACATACATAGTTTCGAAAACCAACCAAACGTAGGAATCTTGGAAAAACGAGTACAAACGTTGAGGCAGAGAGAAAAAAGCGAGTAACTCAATAGCCTAAAATTTCTCAATATAAGTGCTTGGCCTTTCAGAGGCAATAGAATAAGTAGAAAATGCATCGAATAGGAACTGAAAAAGCCATGAAAGGGGAAGAAAATGCTTCACCTGATTCGACACACAGAGAGAAAAGACGCGCGTGAGAGAGAAGTTCGACAGAGAACGAAGAAAGGAGCGTTCGTGAGGGTACCGAAACGGATCCTCTCTCACAACTTCGACCCGAGGCAATTTTGTATTATTTTCTATATATAATTAAAGAATCAAAATTGTATTTCTAACAGAAGTTTGACAGATTGAATTCTTTTTAATAAAAACAATAATAAACAAGTATAATATTAAATTAATAATACAAAAGAATTAACAATAAAACGTAACTCAAAAATCGTAGTAACAAACCTGGTTAGACGTTATAATAAAATATAAGTTTTATTTAAATGAATTATTTTGAAACACTAATATAAATAGTTTTATTAGAATAAACTCAAGGTTATTTAAAAATCGAGGCTTGTAATTTGTGATATGAACATTAAAATTCAAGAATCTTAATTTTTATATTTGTTTATTAGAATCGAATTGATGAATTGAAAATATTGATGTTAGAGTCTATATAATAAAATTGCTAAAAAAACGTATTCTGATGAGATAAAACAGATTACATAAATTTATTTAAATATAAACAAGCCTACCAGATATATGTGTCTACGGATCTCTATTTTATTAAAATATTTTAAAAAGTTCTATGATTATTTGATGTATAAATAAATATAAGTTAGAGCCTACTAGCTATATGTATTTACGAATCTCAAATTTATTAAAAGATTTTAAAAAGTGCTATGATGATTGATCTATAAATGAATATAAATTATAGTATAAATATGTACTCTAAAAATTAATCTTATTTTGACGCTTTTAAACATAATTATTGTTTTCTGAAATAGATTCACGCATAACGAGCCGAAATAAAAGAATGAAAATTAATTTAGATTACCTAACTTGTTTGGTAACTTTTCGCCATGAATATTTTTTATCCTCGCATCATTTTTTCTCACTTAAATTAAGTTTTAACTTGTAAATAGTGAAATTGTTCTATGAATATTTAAACCCTAAACGCATATGAATATTCAGAGTGAGATTACGTTTACATACATCAATATTTAAAAGTAATAATACATTTTATCAATAAATTATTTTTTTTACCAGGTTGAATGATTTAATAAAATAATTTAACATATCTTTTTTAAATTTATTTAAACTAAAAAATGATAATTTTATGTTGTACTTTTTCACTTATAATATTATTCTTCTGATAAAACCTTTATGGGTAGGTAACAAAAACTAAATAATTTCAAGGTAAATAAAGTCTTCAAGACAAATGAAATCTCTAATATTTTTAAGATAATTAGGATATCTCATTATCTCGTCATTTTAAGACTTTGTCACATGTCACTTCAGAATAAATAAAGTCTTTCAAAAATTTGAGGTAATAAGTCTCTTGTTATTAAGTCTCTTCACCCATACTTTACTTGTTTCAAAGTAATGAGAGACTTAATAACAAGAGACTTAGGGTGGTGATATTTTAACACCACTCTTCATTTTTCACTTCTATTTAACACAAACATATATTATTATTTTATTCATATATAATATTTATTAGTAAAAACAGTGTTAAATGAGAATCATTTGTAAACAATAGTGTCAAATTAATATTTTTCGTAAAGTATCTCAAATTTTCAATGTAAATAAGTCTCTCGTCACATCAAGAGAAACAAAACCTCTTATTTAAGATAAATACTTCAAGAGGAACAAAGCCTTTTGTTTAAGGAAATAAAGTCTCTTATATCTTCGAGGCGAATAAGCCTCCCGTCACTTCGAGGCCAATAAAGTATCTTGTCATTTCGAAACCAATAAAGGCTCCCAGATATTTAAGGCGAATAAAGCCTCCCGAAACTTTGACACGAATAAAGCCTCCTCAAAACTTTGAGGTAAATAAAGCTTCTATATAACTGAGGCAAATAAAATCTCTCAAAACTTCGAGACAAACAAAGCCTCATTGGAACTCTAAGTCACATAAAAGTCTCATCAAAATATCATAGCAAACGAAGCCTCATTACAACATTGGCAAATAAACCACTCAGAAAAATGAACTAAACACCATATCGATAAGGTGTTGATAATATAAACATCTTAGGTATCAAGGTCACAAGAAACTGTGTATACAACCACGATCAAGTTAGATTTGTTTACAAAAGTAATATATAAATTTCCTCCTAAGACGTCCATTTTCCACAAAAGATGTCAATGACTCCTTAAAGCCTCTATGCCTAAATGGTATAATAACAATCTATTAAGATTATTAAAACCAATACCACATACTACATATTTCACACAATCTCCTATATAATTGGTTAAACATATCAACAAATAAAGTTAGTTAGATTTTAGTACTCGAACGTTGTTATTCTTTAAGAAAAATAAGATTATAAATTGATGGGAAGCAAAACAATATAACTTATATTTAAACTGACTTATAGTGATAAAAAATCTCAACCTCTAGAACATACTTCTTTAATTTTTAAAATCATTATCTTACTTTCTTTACAATGACTTTTAGATTTATTTTAGAATTATTTACTGAATACAATTTATAGAATTCACGAAATATATCACAGAACACATTTTTTAAAACATGATAAGATTTTTGAAATAAAATCTTCAAAATAATATTTCTAGAACCATGATATGTTTTAGAACAAATTTTATAAAATAAGCTTTCTAAAACATATATTATACTTTTTAGAATGTATTTTTTTATAATGAGTTTTCAAGAACAAATTTTCCCAAACAAATTTTCATAATAAGAATTTTCTTCTTCTTCTAACTATAATGTTATTCTTCTTCTTCCTCTTCTACTACGATGGTTGTGTTACAAGGACAATGATAATGGGATGCAATGTGGGATAAGTGATACGATAATTAAATTATATTTTACCCCATTGTGGGTACATGAATGGGGTACATGTTCAAATAGAGGGGCGCGTGAATAATTTCCCTTTACATGTTCATATTTTCCAAAGAGAAATAATATCTTGTAATGCCCTTTCCTAATTGTAAAAATATTAATAAAATTTGCAATGTTTTTTCGGTCTTTTATATTTAGTAAATTTAATATAATATATAAATAAAAATGTAAAAAATTATCCATATTTATTTAATACTTTTTATAATATAATAATATATAAAGACGGGTAAAAGTTATATCTAACTTATTTTTAAGATTTAATAGGAAAAGAATTAGGTGTTGAATTATGATTTACAAATATAATTTAATTAATGATGAAGCTTACAATTTTATTTGTGACACAATCATAGATTTTGTTCATTCTTATTATAATCATACTATGATTACTTTAGAAGAAGAGAAAGAAACTTTGAAAAAGATATGGTTTAGAGAAGCTCTTTGTAAAATATATTTCTTATGTTATGTAAAGTTTGTTTCGAAACACATTTTTATAAAAGTATTATATATATCATGAAAAGTTTGTCCAGAAAATTTTATTTAAAAATTTGTTTCAAAATGTATTTTATGTGTTCTATTTTTTTTTTATTCTGGAAAGCATATTTTAGAATATTCATAAATTATAGAAAATGTTATAGAAAATTTTCTGAACAAATAATCCAGAAAATTTACCTTAAAAAAGATAAAATAGTTATTTAAAAAAATTTTGGGGGCAGGTTTAAAATCAAGGGGCTGTAGAAAACAATATCCAATTTGTTATTCAAAGCGAAAGTCAATAGCTTAAAAAACTGGGCAATGGATTAGTGACGCGTGCGTGCTAAAAAAAAGTCATGTAGACGAAAAAAAAAATGAAAAAACAGAAGAAAAAAAATGAAAAAAGAAAATAGTATGAAGAAAATAATGCCAGCTCATATGTGTGAGCGAACAGGGAAGTAAAACCGCCCAATCAAAACCACCCGGGTACAACACTACACCCAGGTGCGTGAGACAACAAATCGCGAAGAATTTTTCCGCTACTGTCTCACTCCCTCGCAAAAGCCTTCATCAATTTCACAAACTCAAACAACGAACCATTCTTCATCGCTAACCTAAAAAATGGGTTGTTTCTTGAGCAAAAACGGTGATACCAAAGCCAATAGGATCTCACGTTGGCGAGCCACTGGAATTGTTGCTTTGCGCGATTCCAAATTGAAGGCAATCATTTCTCTCTCTTTATCGTGTCTTATTCGATTTTGCACAATTGTAATTTTTTTTCTTGTTCTTCGTTGGTTGAGATGATTGATGCATGTGTAGTTTTAACCGTGTCGCGTTTTAAACCTTGAAATCGTGTTAATGTTATGCTGTTGGCAAAAAACACAAGCCTCAACTGTTTTCGTCTAAAGTTAATGACACTTAAGTCATTGCTTATGATATTTTCTTCTTTTTACTGTGTTGTTTAAGCTTGGTATATATATATTTATAACATTGAAATTTTAAACGTTAATGAATATTTAATTTTTTTTACGTGCTTTTGTGTGTACTGGTTTGGTAGTGTTAGTTTGGAAAATTTGATTATATCATCTGTCTTGTTGTTGTTTGAATTGTGTTAATTACAATTGTGGAACTATTCGAGGTGTTTTTTTGTCTGAATTGATTCTTGGAAAAGTGATGCTATACTGTTATGTCATACATGCGAGACTCATGTCAAGACATTTGATGAGGTCTGTGGCTTATATTGAAAATTTGAAATTTTGTGTTGTTATGCATGTGGGCAATTTACTTTATTTCTTTTTGTGTATTTGTATTAGTGTGCTTGCTCATGTGTGTTTTTTTAAAGCACGCTTACTTACAATGGAGCCTTTTCAAACAGACATTTCCAGATGAAATCATTAAGTTAGACACATCTGTTCGCACTCTTGACTTGACGCATAATCGAATAGATAAGTGGTTTTTCATTCTTGTGTTATATTTACCTTACAGTTTGGTTAAGATGTCATCGCACTAAAGAGGATATGGTGATTTTGACATGTAACAGGAGTGTGTTTTCTATCTAAAAGGATCATTACTTTGTTATTAACAATTCATTTTCTTGATTGCAGTTGACGTTCCTATGGAAATCAGCAAGTTAATTAATGTACAACGCTTGGTAAGGACCGACTATTACTTTATGCGGCTATGCCTATGAGATGGTAGCTTCTCGTGAGAATTTACTATAAACTTTTTTGGACTAAGATATTCAATATGGTTATTATCTGTTGTTTTTGAATGATGAGGGTCAGTAAATTAAATAGGTTGTAAGAGAATATGACATTATATATTTTGGTCCTCTTTTCTCAATACTGGTATTACCAATTATTGTTGGCTGGAGTATGTTTCATTACAATTTTATAATATAACTATTCTAAGTTAGTTTCTTTTTGAGGCTTTAGAAACGAACTGGCAATTCATGTGTTCAAATATAAAGGGTGGTCATACACAATGGTTGATCTTAAGATATATGTATGTTAGAGTAAGTTGTCTTAAATAGTATCTATTGAAAAGCTGTTGTGTGCTTTGTGCTCTACCTAGTTCCTAGATATGCCCTTTCTTATTCTTTTCTCTTCCCTCTCATACATTGTATCTAAAATCTCTAAAGTTATTATAAATATGAGATCCTAAGAGAGAGAAATTCACCCTCTCTAATTCGTTCTCTGTTCTTTTGTATTTCTTCTCAAGTATATGTAGTATTTATTATCATTTCTTGATTAGCAAAAACCTACAAGGAATTGAACACTATAATTGTCTCCTGACTTTTTAATGGTACAACCTTATCCAAGTTGCCATATGTTCTTCTTTTACACCACTCGTTGGATTTATAAGCTAAAGGGACAAATAAAAGTTATGAAGACCAAGCCAGACTGAAGTTTGGCTCCATTTCCACAATCCCACATCGAACCCTGTCATTTTTTTTTTTATTTCCCTTTACAAGTTTGGTTACATTCTCGTGCTCTTTTGACTTGTTAGGACTATGCCATCTTTCATTTATTTCTCCCATGGTAGTATTTGGGTATTCACTTTAATCTTTTAAAATTAGGTAGAGTTATACAACAGTAAAGATTGATTACAAATGCTATTTTAAATTGAAGTTGCATTGACATCACAGGTATTAGCGGAGAACTTCATTGAGAGACTACCAGTGAGTTTAGGCAAACTCCAATCTTTGAAAGTGATGAACCTGGACGGAAATCGAATCACTTCCTTACCTGATGAATGTAATATATAATTAACTATTTAACACAAATACTATTATTTATTTTCTTGGCATTTGTTTAGTGGGACTTTTCTTTGTTTATTTGTATTAACTGAGTTTATTTTTTCTCTAGTGGGCCAGTTAGTAAGGCTTGAACGCTTATCTGTCTCAAGGAATTTATTAGCATCCTTGCCAGCAACTATTGGAAGTTTGAAAAATGTAATACGTCTCATAACCTAAATATCATTCAACTTTTATATTATCTTCTTATTCATGCTTAATGCATTTATATCTAGATAGATTATATGCTTCATGATCGTGCAATTTTGAAATTTTGCAATTGTCCTTTGAGTGTAGACATTTCAAAAAGGTAGTTGTCTCCACGTCATGCATGTGTATGAGTAAGAAATTATGTGACTCGTCATAATGAAAGAAAACTTCAAATTTTATTGTACCATTCAATGTAGTCTGTTCTTGTCTAATTGTCAATGCTTCAAGTGAATAAATATAATTTTTTCTCTTAAAATTGGCTTAACTTCTAAACCTTGAATGATCTTTAATTAGGACTTACAGAATTCAAGAACTTCGATCCTGACACACATATTGTAGTCTTACTCAATGCAGAATTTGTGCTAGATAGACTTGTGATTTTGATTTGCACAGAGCTTGGTATAACCATGCACTCATAAAAAATTGAACTCAAAGTATAGCTTGGCAATCTTAAATGTGAAATGTTTGCCTTATTTTGACATTAGAGACTAATACGTTTTTTGATAATGTAGTTGGTGCTTTTGAATGTGTCAAATAACAAGTTACGGTCTCTTCCAGAATCTGTTGGCAATTGCTCCTCTATGGAAGAGTTACAAGCTAATGGTATGTTTTATGTAGAAACTAATTGTTCATGTATGCATTTCATGAGCATGCTAATGCATATTTGTATGTGTGTGTTTTCCTTGCTTCCTTATTCATATTCATGTGTTTTGTGTGTTTATGCAGCTAGATTTTTTTGTTGTTAACCTGAAGAGGAGGATCTGCCTTCATGATCTTTATTTCTCTTCAATGGAAGCTTTTGTTTTAGGTTTTGCTGAACTAGATTGGTTTGCATGTTTTCTTGATATTTGAGATTATTTTTCTTATTTTACATCTTATCTTGAAGTTGAAGTGTTTGGAGTGCCTTGTGCTTTGTAGTTTATTCATGTTTGTTTTAGTTATTTTCAAGGATGATTACTTTTTAAAAATATCTTAGGAATTGGTCAACCCCCACCTCATGACTCCAAAATAAGTCATTATAGGGTTACATGTGGTTATAATTTCAAGACATGCTAATGTTTAATGTTGAAGAATGACTGGTGATATATCATAAAATTTTCATGTGATTGATCAATTCTCTGTTAAGATAATTTGGATCTTTAGAACAATTTACATCATCTTTTTGTATATTTGCCTTTATGTTGTGTTTGACTGAGGCTAATTCCAACCTTTTTTGTTAACATTTCAGATAATCTTATTGAAGATCTTCCATCTTCAGTGTGCAATCTCTCTCACTTGAAGTCGCTTTGCTTGGATAACAATAATGTGAAGCAGGTAGTATTTTTGTGATTTTTGAAGTCTAGGTTATGAATTTCTAGACTTGATTAAATGCATTTTACTATTTCCTTGTTTCTTATAATAAATATTTTTTTAGTGTGAATTGAATTGAATTTTTAATGTGAATTTTAGTATGTATTTTGTAAACTTGTTAGCACTCTTTTGCAAATGAAAGTAGCTCAGGAAGATCTCAAAATTTGCTTTTCAAACTAGTATTTGTTGTATAAAACTAGTATTTATAGCGATTGCATGTTGAGATACCAAAGTGGAAGAGTCATCAGCGGAAGCATGTATATTAATGGTTGGCTTAATTGGCACACGTAAAAGGGTAGAACAAATGGAAGTAAAATTAGGCACACCTAGGGATCCCAAAATCTGATCATGAACATGAGAATAATCATCAGGAAGTCCATGTAAAACCAACAACATGAAGAACTTTGACCTTTGCTCGAGTTCTTGAGAAGGAGTGGAGGCAGGAGCTAATAACACACTGAAGTCATGAAGAAGAGCATGAACATAACCTAGATATTCAACCATTTTACCATCAAGACCTTTGGGGGCAACAATATTAAGAAGATTTTGACAAACACCATAAAGACATTGGGTATCAGTGGTGTAGAATAATTTTGCATGTTCCCAAACTTCTGAACATGTCTCATAAGCATGAAATATTTTTTTTAAAGTTAAGTGAACAGTATATAGTAGACTTGAGAACAATCCATAATTGAGCATCAATTTTCAACCAATGGAAAACCTCATTTTCAGCAATAGTTCTGGTAAGATGATCAACATAACCTAGCTCTTAAGTCATAGTTTAATGTTTGATGCCTAAGTATTATGATTAGTTTCATCCAATTTCTCATTGGATAGATGTACATTGACATAATTAGTATAGATGGACAAATTAAGAATAATGACAGTAGAAGAGGCCATAGATGAAGAGGATAGTGAAAACCCCTAAAAAATCAAGTGAACTCCGATCAGGATACAAGGGTAGATCCAAAACGAGGACGACAAGGCAATCTCGATGCTAGTAATTGCTGCCAGAAAATGGGTCAGACGCACTGCGGTGACGCAGCTTGGAGGGGTGCGTTGGAGCTCCAATTGCCGCAATCTTTGTGGCATGATGGTCGCCTAACTGGGATGATTTGAACAGAGGTGTTGCCTGTCCAAATGGCTGCGGTGGAAAAAAATCACAGTTCGTTCACCAGGAAGTCACGGATTTTACCCTAGTCTAGATACCTTGTGAAAAATAAAGTAAAACGCGGTAAAGGATTAATCTCTTGTTTATAATGACCGCATAGGGTTATGTATTTATAGATAAGAAACATACAAAACCGTATGGGCTAAGCTCGTTACATCTAATAGTTTGAATCTCTTCTTCCTTGTTTAGTTGGACGCATTCATTCTTTTGGCAGTTACAGGATGAAATTTATAATTTCGTCCATTTCTGTATGAGTTAAAATGTGTCACTTTTAATCAGCAAAATTAGAATATTAAAGCCATACTTAATTCCTTGTTTTCTATTTGTATTGGACCTCTAGTGGTGAAACAAGAACACCATGATTTTATCCTTGATGGTCTACCCAAGGATTATGATGTCCTTGGCTTCTTTATTAAGTAGACCAAATCCTTAGTCCATTGTTGCTATTATTGAGTCACTCCAGGATAGTAGCCTAATATTTTTGTGTTTGTGTTCATGTATTAGCAAATTGAATTTTCTTTGGAAGGATAAAACAAAGTTTTGGTTTACCAAGGGAATCTAGAAGGATTATGTGTGTGAATTTAACACACTTGATGTTTTAGTGAAAGGATACTTAAAATCTTAGGAAGCATTTAGGCATATGAACATATAATAGAAACAAAAGTTGAATCTCCTTCTGTGTTGGTATCTTAAAATAGTTTCGTGATTAAATTCCAATTACAAATTGAATATAGAGTAAGAACCACGACAGGAGATAAGAATAAGAACTACCAATAAAGAACAAATTGAATGAAAGAAAATAAGAAAAGGATGAATGGTGCACCACTTGTAGAAGAAGATTCCATGCTTCTCGAAGATCCAAGTATTGAATCACCACTTAACTTGTACGAATCAAAATAAGAGACAGTTCTATATTTCATATATCTAAAAAGTGGCGTTACAAAGACTGGGCCTGGCTATTTATAGGACAAACCATCCTCAAATTCATATGCTAATTACAATGAGATAGAATAACTTAGCTAGTGTTTGCCAAAGTATACAATGATAAAAGAGGAAGGAAATTATATTTTAAAAATTCAAATCCCTTGATTTTAGGTATGAATTAAGGTGCAAACCATGCCGTGGTCACACTTTCTTTGCTTTGTCTCCCATATGCTTTGGTCGAACTTTGTGTGGGCCTTGGTTGGGCTTGAATGGTTGCCTTGCTTCCATGCACTACCTTGGCTGCACCTCCTAGTTCCTTTTGAGCTTGATAGATCCAAATACAACTAATGCTAAAATTAATGTTTGTTCCTATTTTACAAAGAAAAATAAAGGACATATCCTACAATTTCTGAATCCGAGAGAAACAAAATAGAGAACTAAGAAACTATTCTTGTGAGTAACAACATATTCTCTTATCATGTTTCGAGTTATCTTTTTCGGAATACTGTGTTCTTGCTTCTTCTTCTTTTTTTTATCTTTATTCATGCACTGGTTTAGGAACTACATTTGTGTTGCTAGTATGTTTGACTCATCAAATAAACTCAGTTTATGACTATATTATAGAATAATGTAGTGCCTAGGCCAAATTTGAATACAATCAGTAACAAAATTGGGTTCGGTCCTCCTTCAAAACTCCTCAAATAACAATTTAACACATTAATTTCCTTTTACAAGTGTGTTACACAATCTATTTATAATTATAATTATGTAATCCAAAATTAGTACAAAAAGAACTACCTAAAAATTACGTAACAAGAATTATAATCACCGGATTTTGAACTTGGCCTATAAAAAATACATGAAATCTCAACATTCTAATCTAAATTGCTTCTGGCTGTAGATTTGACATGATTTTGAGAGGATTCATTAAACTTTAGAACTCATGTAATATCTAAAACGTACTTGATACGTCTCAATTTTTTTATACTGCATCTAGTGATTGGTCAATATAGTCTCCTATTCAAAGAGAGAATTTTGTTGAGTATGTGAGCATTTTCATAGGAGCATTACAACACTGATCAATAATACCATGTACTTGACAATAGCGTTTCTTTCATTCGTAGAAGATGATCAGTTTTGTTATGTGGGAGGTTGTCTTGTCAAGTGTTTAGCATTTTATAAACTTTACAGACTTGAATGATCGACTGAAAATTGTTTGTTTATTTTTTATTTTTTATTTTTTTTGCTTCTGAAGTATGTGTCAGTTATTGTTGTATTAAGTTTGATATAGTTCTGTATAGGTGTTTTATCGGCTGTTTTTTAGAGCTTTGTTTCTTTTCTTTGTCTATATAAAGAGAACCCTTGTTTTTCATTAAACAGAAATCATCAATGCAAAATTACCTTTTTCTATTTCGCTTCTCTCTCTCTCTCCCCCTTAACTCTAATATGCTATCAAGAGCTTAGTGATCATCTGTTGAAGATGGTTTGTTACTATTATGTGGGAGGTTGTCTTGTCAACTGTTTAGCATTTTATAAACTTTACACTGGTTGTGAATTGCTTGGTTATTATTTTTGCTTCTGAAGTATCTTAAGTCCAAGATTTTCGTTGAAAGCATAAACTTAAAAGTTACCTGAATGAGTAGTTTACCTTTTTTATGGAGTTATTTTTATTCTCCATGTTAACTTCTCCACTAATACATATGTGTGTGTGTGTATATATATGTTGTACAATAATATTTTTACGTAGTTGAAAGATGTGTAAAATCGATGAGAGGTAGGCTTGTTCCTGTTTCTTTTTTGCATTGGTTTTCTTTAAGGGTGAAAACTTATGTTACTTGAATATTATGAATATCCAGTTTCGTTCCCACGAATATGCATGAGAAGTTATTCATTATTATGAGTACTAGTAAGAGGCGATCAAGTGGTCGACTAACAATTGCGGAGTTGATATTTGGAAATGTAGCATTTTTTTAAGCATACATGTTAAATTCTACATATAATTTTTAGCGATAGCTGCTAAATTGTAGTTTTGACTTTGAATTACATATTCACTTTTGGACTATGGCATCATAGTTGTCCATCTTGTAGGTAATAAACTATTTTTACTCAGTGATACCTTTTCCATTTTTATTTCTTTATAAATCCATTCATTTGAATATTTTTTGTTGGGCTCTAGAAATTCCAACCCTAACAAATTTATATTTTAGCCAGTTTCCTTAGATTTCAAATGTCTTGATGACACTTTGGTTTCATTTCGGACAGACACCTCTGAATTTATTGAAAGACTGCAAAGCTCTACAGAACATATCATTGCATGGCAATCCTATATCAATGGATCAACTGCAACAGGTATGATATTCTTTCGTATTTTTTACCTTTTCCATTTGAATGATAGAATTATAGGTTAAATTTTCAATACAATTGAACGATTGATGAATGATCTAGATGGAGGGGTTTCAAGAGTTTGAAGCAAGGAGGAAAAAGAAGTTTGACAAACAAATTGATTCAAATGTGATGATCGGTTCCAAAGGTCTTGATGAGGGTGTTGATTTATGATGTGGTCGGGCTTGTTGAGACCATTTACAATGGGGAGCTTTTGGATGTGGTGTGGAATACATGGTTTTTAATTCACGCCTTTTCTTTCACATATGAAACAAGTGTGTGGAGATTCCTGTCATATTATATATGATTCTTTTTTCCCCATCCAAATTTGCCTACAATTTGCCTTATAGAGGCAGGCTTATCCAACACTGGATTGAAAGTTTCCATATACGGGGATTTGAAATTATTTTGTTGATAATAAAGATATGTTTCTCTGCAGCTATAAGTTCAGACCTTTAAAGAAGGCATAATTATGTCAGTTGAAAATGTTACATAAAATGGGAAGAATCCTTTTTATTGCTTTGTGTCATTATCCTACTCTAGTTCCTTGTTTTCCTGCTAAGATGATGGCTTCAACAACACAAGTAATGCCATTTCTTCGAAAATTTTGGAGATATAGTGTTGAAGATATTGACTACACCATTTCTAGAAAATATTTTCTATCTTAATGTAAAAACTTGCATTCTGAAAAATGTTTTCAAAGTTTTTAAAAATATTTTCTTAAATGTAAATTTTACATTTTAGAATATGGTTTTTGAAAATATTTTCTGAAAATAGATTATGAAATATATTCTACAACATAAAATTTAACCTATTTTCAAAAAAAGCATTCCCTGAGGATTATTGTAATCCATCGTAGTTAATA
>Ga0099824_1000963_pt1 | contig 38430 bp, 28 predicted proteins | sample SiratrowhiteBW_FD_76837 | JGI IMG/M metagenome (GOLD analysis project Ga0099824, IMG submission 76837) | Root nodule microbial communities of legume samples collected from California, USA - Siratro white BW | ecosystem: Host-associated > Plants > Roots > Nodule | place: USA: California... | reverse complement strand
GCACTTCACGCTTCAGTGGCGTTGACGCCTTCGTTCAGAACTTCTTTTCTCATTTAAGTGAGTTTTAGCTCAAGCTCCTCCTTTAGCGCAAGCAAGAAGTCACTTAAAATCTGTTTTTCTGCTTATTTCCTTAATTCCAGCGTTCCTTATTCTCTCTTTCTTCGAATTTCACATAAATCTCAACTGCATTCTCTTTCCATAACAAAAAACGCATTAAACAGAAAAATAACAATAAAATCCCTAACTTAAACAAAATCCCTAAAAATCCTATAATTAAAACAGAATAAATGCTAAAAATCCTAACAACTCTATACTTAATTAACCAATTATTAACAGTTATCAGAGTGAAACCAGTGCTATAAGAAACATTTTCAAGGTTTTAAGATAAGAGAGTTAAGTAAAAAAGGGTAATAGATCGTGGAGCATAGTGTGGGTTGCCATAATATAAAATATATGGACACACATAACAAAGTCATTTTTAGGCTCAGTTTAATACATAAGAGGTTCTCACATTAACACAACTTAAAACATGGGCATGCAAAACAAGAAAATATAGGAAAGTCAGGTTTGCTTATTCTGATTGGTGTGATTGAATCTTGTTCTCTGTATAAAGTCATTGAGATTAAAATATTACATAAAAAAGAGGTTGATTTTGGAATTTAATGACTGTTGCCACCATAAGCTACAATATTGTTAGTGCTTATGCATAGATGGGCCACATTTGAATTAATTGATGCAAGGATATTAGATAGAGGGCATACGGTCAATCATTTATACCAGTGTTTGGAACCAGTGAAGGTAAGATAAGAAGTTCACAGAACTAATTGCACAATAAAAAGAATCCCTTATACAGGGAGCTAGTCGTGCTAGGAGTAACAAGGGTGGATGGCAGAGGTCAAGCTTATAAGACAAATAGTTGAGAAGAAGAGTTTCTAATATAGGTGAATTGAGAAAAAGAGTTGTTAAATTATGGTACCTGGTGATATTAGTTGGTCCTCAAAAATCTAATAGCTTTAGCATTGTTAGGACATGTTACCGAACTACATAATTACTCGACAACGTAGATAAATTCCAACTCTTATTTTGTCTTTGATTACTATAGAATAATCATGCAAACCAATGACACAAATTGGGAACCTAAACCATTCAGGCTAATAGATGCATGTGAACAAGTTCACGGATTTAATGATCTAATAAAAAGTATTAGGAATCAATACATGATAATTGAACGTACTTAAAGAAAACATAAAGATGATAAAAAAAGGCCTTAAAATCTGAAAACAAAATAATTTTGGAGATATAAACCAAAAGAAAGAAGAAATCATCCATGAAATAAAGGAACTAGATATATGGGATGAACATGATGCCTAGAGTAAAGAAGAAAAAAATGAGAGAAATAAACTTTTTACTTATCTAACGAGCATAAGTTTAAAACAAGAATCTTCACAAGGACAAAAATCAAGATCAAAAGGATAAAATTAGGATACTCATACACAGTAGTTCCGCTCTACTATTAATATATCAAGAATGAAGAATGGAATAAAAGGACTCAAAATAACTAGAGAGTGGGAGGAGGAGCTAAATAAGATTAAAGACAATAAAAACTTTTTCAATGAGCAGTTTGAGGAAAAAGATAAAATATTGGTGAATCTTTATAGAGTTCATTTTCCCTCTATAAGTTTCAATGACAATAAAGAGCTCATAATAGTGTTCACAAAAGAGGAATTCAGAAGTGGTGAGTGTGAGGAAAGCAAATGTTATGATCCAAATGGATACAAATTTAATTTTATTAAACACCATTGGGACACTTTAAAGGGGTCATAATTAAAACTATAAATGACTTCCATAAGTTTGGCCAATGGCCTAAAGGATGTAATGAAACTTTTATATCACTAATCCCTAAAGTTTGAAATCCGCAACATTTAAGGAAATATAGGACAATATTTCTGGTTGGATGCATGTATAAGATAGTCTCAAAAGTGCTAGCAAATAAATTGAAAAAAGTATTGCTAAAGGACATAGATGAAATAGAATCTACATTCATAGGTGGTAGAAACATATTGGATGATGTTTTGGTAACAACTAAGACAATAGATGAAATTAAGACAAGAATGAAAAAATGTGTGATAATAAAAATAGACTTTGAAAAAACATATGATACAGTAAGATGGGACTTCATATACTATATGATTGAGAGATTATGATTTTATAAAAAATGAATAAATAAGATTAAAAACTATTTATACTCTACAACAATTTTTATATTGGTAACGGAAGGCAACACAAGAACTCTCACAAAGAAAATTAAGCTAGGTGATCCAGTTGCCTATTTTTTATTCTTGATTATAATTGAGGGGGATGACAGGTCTTGTTAGGCAAGCTATAAGTCTAAATTATCTTCAAGGTTTAAAAATAGGTAGAGATAAGTATGTTACAATATGTAGATGATACCATTTTCATATGCCAAGAAAACATACATAATATGGTAACCCTTAAACCAATTTTAAGATGTTTTAAAGTGAGCTCTGAACTAAAAGTAAATGTTCACAAAAGTAAAGTGGGAGGAATTGGGGTTAATGATAATCAGCTAGATAGATATGCAACCATCTTAAATTTCTCCGTTATGAACATCCCACTTATATACCTAGGTATCCGAATTAGGGGAAATAATAGGAAAATAAGACTATGGGATACTACACTTAAAAAAAAATGAGAAAACAATTAACAAAATACAAGGGTAAAAATATATCATTTGCAGGCAGGGTCTACTTCATTATTTTCGTGCTAAACTCCCTACCCCTATTCTATATATCCTTCTTTAAAGCTCCAAACACGATAATAAGAGATATACAAAAAATTCAAAGAAAATTGTTATGGGGTTGGGGAGCATAGGGAAAGAAAATAACTTGGATTAAATGGTTTGAAATTTACATGCTAGAAAAAATAAGTGGACTGGATATAAGGGACATATATAATTTCAATAGTTCATTATTAACAAAGTGAAAATGGAGGTATGCTACTAAAGATACATTACTGTGGAGGAAATTATCTAAGAAAAGTGGGAAACAAAACTGTGGAAAACAAAACTGTGGAGGGAATTATCTAAGAAAAGTGGGAAACAAAACGTGGAAAATAATGTTTTTTTCCCACTTTAAACCAATTAAAAACCATTAAATATGATTCAATATAGTGGAAAGATTTGAAAGTAAAATGTGGAACAGGTCAAATAATATGGATGACCATAATGAAAGAAATATGGGATAATGGAAAATGATCTTGATGGGGAGAAAATATTTGAAAATACACAATTAAAATTTTGGGAATAGATTACAAATGTAGAAAAGAAAACAAAGTTTACCTACTCAGACTTGTGCATGTGTCAAAGAACATGCATCACAAGCAGTAAATAATGAATCGTTATGCATATAATAAAAGGAGACTAGACTGAAAGTATAAGATTAAAGTCAAATGGTGTTTCTTTAGTCAAATGAAATATTATGAGATTATGATATATACATCCTAATGGAAAACATAACAATAGAGCACCCTTTGTCATAGGTTAGTTATTCCTAATGATTCTTTTTATAAATGTAGCTAGGTGACAAGGGTATACATTTTGGGCTAACATCATTGAAGTCAGGAGAGGACCACAACCTTAAGATCCAAGCTTACACAATAAACCAACCACGAACCAATAACAAGTCATTTCAACATAAATATCATGGTCCACATTAGTAGTGCACTGTAGTCAATGGTGACCACCACGAAAAGCTAGTCATTTGGTATCAAAAGATCTCTCAGTCTTATAATGAATTGCAAAGCTCAAGGAAGAGATTACAACAATTAATTTGCAAAGAGACAAGGTGTGCTAGCTTTTAGGAATCCTCCTTTATCCTACTTTAATCAAAATAATCATTATTGATCTTTATCTCCATGATGATACGAGGAATATATCTGCAGTATTGTTAACATTTGGTATAAAAGTGGGAATTATCAAGAAATATTGATTAAAATAGTGATGCCTATATATTGAAGAAATGGTGTTTGTCGTTGTATGCATAACAATCTTTTGAATTAAGCAATTTGAGTAGTTGCTTCTAATGTAATATTTTTGTAAAAAGGTTGGAGTACCTTGGTGCTTTATCATTTATATATTATGTTTGCTGATTAAGAAAAATTCATTCAGAAATACACCTTGTGATTTAGCTTGCAAGGTAGTTCTTGAAAGGTGTAGGCTTGAAATTATTGAGGAAACTTGTTAAGGTAATCCTGTTTTGCAAGTTGTAAGATAAGTATCTTATAGAGTTAATTTTAGACATTACAACTGGTATTACAATGAATTATGCAGTTTTAAAGACAAGATTTAGACTGTAAATAGTGTGGAGGTGATTAACTGGGGTGATTGGCTTTGAGAAAGAACTCTGGAGACAACCATGTGGAGATTGGATCTAGGGAGATTAGTCTCGAGGATATCGCCACATTATGACAATCAACATTGGGACATCGACTTTGAGAAAGAAGTGTGAAAGCGACTATGAGAAGATCGGATTTTGAAAAACCAACCTAGAGGATATTATCCATATTATAGCGATCAATCTTGAGAGCAATCGACCTTAAGACAAATTGTTTATCTAATCAGATCACAATTGTGATAATTATGTCATATTTAAATGGATTTGATTTTAAAGATAATTTTAAGGATGAACAATTTTAGTATTTATATGAGTTAAGGCATCCCTTTAAGTGTTTTCATTTAATTTATTATTTATTGTTCATAAAAAACTTAGAATATATGATATATAATTAAATAATTTATTTATTTTATTTTGCAGTGTTACATAACTACATAGTCTATAATTCATTCCATTATCAAATTTCGGAAAGTGAATTATTAATTTATATTTATTTATTTGTGCTATTTTCTTAACTTGAAAACACTTTTTTAACTGATAAAAATAGCTAACAGTCCCACATTTTTTTGTTGTTGAAACAAACAATGTTACTTTTATACAAAGGATACTAGATAAGAAACCTCACATCAAATGCTTTGATGACAGTGCATTTTTTTTTTTTTTTCAAACTCAAATGCTCTAACTACATTTATGAGAAATTAGGGTTTACCTTTTAAATACGGAGAAATCATTCATACGATATTAACGACTTTAATAATAATAATAATAATAATAATAATAATAATAATAATAATAACCTTAATTATTTCTATTAAGTTAAATTCAATAATATTTTTAATCATCATATATAAATACGAAACTTTTTATGGACATGTTAAGAATAAAATGAAAACTGTGTTAAACTCTCTAAGAAAATTCCTCGAAATTTGAAGAATTACTCTTCATAGTATATAATGTGGTCACCATGTTCTTAATATCTTGATCTCTTGAAGCTAAACAATAAAATAATTAAACATTAATCATTTATTATAACAACTTAGACGCTTATCTGAGATCGAATTATGTAAAAATTTATTAAAATTTCAAAAATATTTAAAATTCTAAGATCAATCACAATATATTTATCTATTAGATAAAGAAACGAAGGAAACAAATATCTCCAAAGAAAATTAAAAATAATAAAGAAAACATCAATTTTATACAAAAATATAAAAGAATCTTTTAAACTTTTTCCATCAAAATTAGGTATGTTATTCTTGAAATATATTCTTTGGATATGAAAAGAAGACTACGGAACGATTTGTTTTTTTTTTTTTTTTTTATACATATATTTTAAGTTATTTTACAGTGGTTGAAACAGCCCAAATACTTCATTCATTTATATATTTTTTCTTGTACATAAAAAAGATAAAATCACAACTAAAAAGTCAATTTTCTGAATATTTGTTTTTTTACAATGATATTCCTTTTACACACGGATAAATTATGATTTGTAATGTCTTATTCAAATTAAGATGAAACAAAATCCAATACGCAGATACTTGATTTGACCGTATAAGCATGTCTGTAGTATAAAAGCTTAATTTAATACCCGTAATCTCAGCAAATGCCAAAAGTCAACACCATATACGGCTATACCACGTTTGATAGTCACAACTGTGCTTATCATTTTATTTTTTAATATGATATGTACGAATATTTACAATTTTATTTTCATAGTAAGAAGAACATAGTACGGAAGGTTCATGTGATTTTTTAACTTAATTAATTAAATTATTATAAAGTCAAGTTTTTCGAGAATACTGTCTATACTTAAATAAGAACTTAGCTATTGTACAGAATTCCCATTTTGATGCGTCATTTTTTTTCCTAAAGTTATATATAGGTTTAAAGTTTACTTTTTAATAGGTATCAAAGTTTATTCTAACGAATTTGTTTGGTCTATCGAGCCACCCGTTGTCGGGCCGCTATCGAATTATTCTTATATATAAGTTTCACGCTTGAGTTGAGGACTCTCAGCATGAGGAGGGTGTGTTAGAAATCTCAAATTGATTAGAGATGAGGTCTTTCAATAATTTATAAGTGAATGCAAATATCACCTTACAAGCCGGTTTTTTAAGATTGAGTTAGGCTTAAAGGTCTTTCAATAAGTGGGTGCAAACCTCACTTTACAAGCCAGTTTTGTAAGATTGAGTTAGACTTAAGGTCTACTTCTTGATATGGTATCAGAGTCTATCCTAACAAGATTGTTGGGCCTATCGAACTACCCTCTATCGGGCTACTATAAAACCACCCTTAAGATTGAGTTAGGCTTAAAATCGGCTTTTTTGATAAAATTTAACTTCAAATATAAAACATTATTATTATTATTATTATAATAATAATAATAATAATAATAATATATTAATGGTATATCCAATTTTCAATTTGATTTCACTCAATTCTCAAAATCCGAATAGCAAACCGAACTAAATCACTCATATTTGAATAAAAATTAATCAATTAACCTTCCATAATATTATTTAAATGCATTTTTACGAAATGAAAAATAAAATAACTTTAAGAATTTTTAGACATCCTGAGAAGCTTTAATTGTTAGTTTAATTTCATGCATATTTATGTTGATTTTGTTATTAATTTGGTTTAAATTTGAATTTTATTGTCTTTTATTATTCATTTTGTTATTTAACGCATTTTATTGTGCAAAGAGTGATTTTTGTTGAGAATTAGGTTAAATCTGAAGAGAAAGAAAACATAAATGCTGAATCAGAGGGAAAGAGCAGAGATAGGGGCATAAGTGATTTCTTGTTTAAGCGAATGATACAGCCTGGGCTAAAACTCACTTAAAGATTTTATAAGGAAGCCCTAATTTGAAGGCGTCAACGTTGCTGGAGCTTGAATTACGAGATAACAGTCACAATTTGACCTAATACAAGGTGTGAAAGATATAAAAGGCCAAAGCTAGGTCAAACTCAGGGGACTGGACTCATTGGATATTCTTGGAGTGTCGTTCTAGATCAAGATCCATTCTTTTCTTTTCTCTTTTATTCCATGGCTACCATGAGTAGCTAACTCTCTGATTCTTGGGACTGGATGTAATTTCTCAACTTTGAATGCACTCTTAACATTGTTTGATATCATTAATTTCAGTTATCTTTATCTTACGTTTTAATCATACTTTGATCTATCATAGAATTCTTATTATGACTGGTAAATACTTTTTGAATTTGGAACCAAACGTTTAACGCATTGCATGTATAAGTTTAGGGATGAATTATAGTGTAATGATTATTTATAGCAACTATTCTTAATGCTGATTAATCTATTCTAGTAACTGGGGATAGAGCTAGGTATTTTAATTTATGAATTTCAAATATAGAGGAATCAGATTGAATGAATTTTATTTGCACAGATTGGTAATTGGAAGAGATCATATTGATATTATGATCAAGAGTGTATGAGAAGGAGAGTACTGTAATTTAATCCCAAGATCTTTATTAATATTGATTTCACACATTTTACTATTAATTGTTTGGTTTTACGTCATTAATTCACTCAAATCTAAATTATTCTTGTTATGTGTCTCATTCATAATACATCGGTACGTATTTAATTTTCAATTGTAAATTATGTTTCCTGTGGAGACGATACTCTACTTATTTTCTATATTACGTGACAACTCAGTACACTTGCTGAATCGTTTGACAAGTTTTTGGCGTTGTTGCCAGGAAACGATGAAAAATTGAAAATTGAATTTTGTATTAACCGTATTGTGAAGTACTAATCTTTTGTGATGGTCAAACTTTTGCTAGTGTAGTGGTTGATGCGTTTGAGAAATCAGGTGAAAGAAGAAAAACTACTTTTTGATCCAGATATCAACAAGACGCTAAGACAACTTAGGCAAAGGAGGAAGCGTGAGCAGAAGAGTCGGGCAGTAGAGGAGAGTTGTGGTGCAATCATGGCATAAGAAATTAATGGGCATTAAAATCGGCAACCACGAAGAACATTGGGTGATTATGCTCTAGAGTAGGGGCCCAGACATTTTTCAAGCATTGTTATTCCTAATACCGCTCGAGCTATAGAGATAAGCCAACATATTTGACTCTCATCAGTAGTCAGCAATTCACAGGATTGGATCATGAAGACCCTTATACTCATTTATCCATATTCTATGAGTTAACTACTACAATGGGATTTGAAGAACGAGACAAATAAGCTGCATATTTGAGACTATTTCCATTTTTGCTAGTAGGGAAGGCAAAAGACTGGCTGAATTCTTATCCTAATCAAAGTCTTACATGATATAATGATGTGGAGGAGAAATTTCTTTAGAAGGTTTTTCCTCTGTCTCGTTAAATTAAGACAAAGTCATATATTTCTAATTTTCGTCAAGGAACAGACGAAGTGTTCTGTGCAGCATGGGAGAGATTTCAAGGCTATGTTGAGGAGGTGTCCTAATCATGGTTTTGAGGAGATTGCGTAATTAAACATCTTCCACAATTGTTTGAGGCCGGATACCAAAATGATTCTTAACACAGTAGTAAGAGGCACAATGATGGTAGTGGATGTGGAACAGGCTAAACGAATTATTGATGCATTAGCTTCCACAGACTACCAGGCACAATATGATAAGTAAAGTGTTCAGAAGAAGGGAGTTTTTGAATTGAACACCACAGATGCAATATTAGCACATAATAAGATTTTCATGTAGCAAATGGAGGTATTAACACAACAAATGACTAAGTTACTACAGTAGTTACAAGCTGTCCAGTCAGCACCACTAGTGACATATCAAAATCCATGTGTATGTTGTGAGTTCTATGGACGCAATCATTTAAATGGTGCTTGTCCTCAGCAAAATACAGGGGAAGAGGAAGTGCAGTACATGGGAATTCCAGGCAAGTAGGCTAGGCAGCAAGTGAATTATCGAAATAACCCACCGCAGGGCTGGAGAAATAATACAAATCAGAATTGGGGATGGAAGCAGGAATCTGGTAATGCAGGAAGACCACCAATATATCATCAACAACAACAACAATATCCCTCACTGTAAGACAAAACAAGCAAGTTGGAAGACACTCTTGAGAAGTTTATGCAAGCTTCTCTGGTGAACCAGAAGAATCAGGAAGCTTCTCTTAGGAATCTAGAAACTCAAGTGGGGAATTGGCGAAGCAGTTGGCAGATCAACAAGGAGGACAGTTTTCTTCTAATACTCAAACCAATTCGAAAGAGCAATGCAAAGCCATCACATTAGAAGTGGGAAGAAGGTTGGATCTGATGTGAATGAAGAAGCGACTGAAGGTAGAGATGAGAAAAGGAGAAAGAAGATAGCTGAAGCAGATTAGTGCTTAGCTGAAATTAGTGAAGACAAATTAATGGAAGAAGTGGAACCAGTAACTGAGACAACAGATGAAGCTTTATGCACTAAAAATAGAATTGTAGAAGAAAAGTTGGAAGTTGAAGGTAGGAAGAAGAATGTTGGTGAAGGATAGAACTGGAGAAAGGTTAAAGAAGACATTCCTATTAAACATGTGCCTTATCCACACACACTCTTTAGAAGAGAAGTTGAACGTCAATTCATCAGATTTACTAAAATTTTGAAGAATTTGCATATCAATATTCCTTTTATTAAGGAATTACAACAAATGCCTACTTATGCTCGTTTTATGAAGGAACTTCTCACAAAGAAGAGAAAATTTCCAGAGGAGAAAATAGTGGAATTGGAGGCAGGTTGCTTTGCAATTATTTAGAAAGCAATCCCACAGAAATCTTGTGATCCTGGAAGCTTTACATTGCCAATCACAGTAGGGAATTTATATGTTGGCAAGGTACTGCTGGATTTAGGTGCAAACATTAATCTGATTCCACTGTCTATGCTGAGGAGAATAGGAGAGGTAGAGGACAGACCTACAAGAATGACACTGCAATTGGCAGACCGTTCTATCAAGCATCCATACGGTATTGTTGAAGATTTACTGGTAAAAGTGGATAAATTCCTTTTTCCAATAGATTTTGTGGTAATGGATATTGGAGATGTAGATGTGCCTCTGATTTTGGGGAGACCGTTCATAAAGACAACAAAGGTGATAATAGATGTTGACAAAGGAAAGTTGAAAGTATGTTTTGAGAATAAGGAAGTGAGCTTTAATGTGTTTGAAGCCATGAAACATCCTAAAGACAAAAAGGATTGTTTCAAAATTGATGTTATTGAAGAAAAGTGTTGTAAGATGAACAGAACATGGGCAGCTATGATGTGTTGCTACAAGTTATCACTAAACCAGCATTTGAGTTAGTTGAGATGGGTGATAAAGAGGCATTAGCTCTGGTTGATGAGTTAGATCAAGCCAAGGAAATTATGCAAAATGTAGGAAGCAGAGAAGAACTGGTGGTTGAAAATTTTGTGGTGGAGGAGAAACCAGACTTGAAGGTGCTATCTCCTCGCCTGAAGTATAGTTTTCTTGAGGGAGATGTGAGGAAACCAGTTATTCTAAGCAGTTCTTTAACTGCTGAGGAAGAGAGAAGATTGATTAATATGTTGAAACTCAATCAAGGAGCAACTGGATGACAACTTTCAGATTTGAAAGGAATTAGTCCAGCATACTATATGCATCGTATTCATATGGAAGTTGATTTCAAACCAGTTGCACAAACACAAAGGATACCAAATCCAACAATTAAGGAAGTTGTTAAGAAAGAGGTATAGAAACTGTTAGAAGTTGGGATGATTTATCCTATTTCAGATAGTGCCTGGGTGAGTCCTGTGCAGATGGTTCCAAAGAAGAGTGGAGTAGTTGTCATTCATAATGAGAAGAACGAATTGATTCCCACAAGAATGGTTACTCGCTGGAGAATGTGTGTTGATTATAGGAAGTTGAATCAAGCAACAAGGAAAGACCATTTTTCCTTGCCATTTATGGATCAGATGTTGGAGAGGTTGGCAGGAAAGACTTATTACTGTTTTTTGGATGACTATTCAAGCTATAATCAGATTACAGTGGACCCACAAGACCTAAAAAAGACAACTTTTACTTGTCCATTTGGTATTTTTGCATACAGAAAAATGTCATTCAGATTGTGTAATGCACCAGCTACTTTTTAGAGATGCATGTTAGTTATTTTTGCAGATTTGGTGGAGAAATGTATAGAAGTTTTCATGGATGACTTCTCAGTCTTTGGATGATCTTTCGATTCATGTTTAGAGAATTTGGATATAGTGTTAAGAAGATGTGTGGAGACTAATCTAGTGCTGAATTGGGGAAAATGCCATTTTATGGTCACTGAAGGGATTGTATTAGGCCACAAAATCTCTGAACGTGGTATTGAAGTTGATAAAGCAAAAGTGGAGATTATAGAGAAGCTGCCACCACCAACCGATGTTAAAGGAATCAGGAGTTTTCTTGGTCATGCTTGATTTTACATACGGTTCATAAAGGAGTTTTCAAAGATTGCCAAACCTTTGTGCAATTTGTTGAACAAAGACACACCATTTGGTTTTGATCAAGACTGTGTTGCAGCATTTGAGAGCTTGAAAGAGAAGCTTACTTCTGCATAAATTATTACTGCACCAGATTGGAGTCTTAGTTTTGAATTAATGTGTGATGCAAATGATTATACAGCAGGAGCTGTGCTGGGACAGAGAAAAGGAAAGCTGTTTTATGTTATACACTATGCCAGCAAGGTGCTAAATGACACTCAGAGTAATTACACTACTACTAAAAAAGAGTTGTTGGCAATAGTGTATGCTCTAGAGAAATTTAGAGCTTATCTTATAGGCTTTAAAGTTACAATTTACACAGATCATGCTACTATCAGGTATTTATTGACCAAGCCAGAATCAAAGCTCAGACTAATTCGGTGGATGTTACTGCTTCAGGAATTTGACCTGGAAATAAAAGACAAGAAAGGGAGTGAAAATCATGTGGCCGACCATCTGTCTAGGTTGGCTAATGAAGACTGAAGTGGGGGATGAGTTCCCTAATGAGAAGTTGCTGGTGATATAGGAGAGGCCATGGTTTGCTGATATGGCCAATTTCAAAGCTGCAGGAATCATACCATAAACTATGGATTGACATCAAAGGAAGAAATTACTGAAGGATGCAAACCAATACATCTGGGACGATCTTTATTTATTTAAGATAGGTGCTGATAATTTATTGAGAAGGTGTGTGACTAGTAAGGAAGCAAAGAACATTCTGTGACACTATCATAATTCGCCCTATAGAGGACATTTCAATGGGGAGAGGACAGTTGCTAAGGTGTTACAGTCAGGTTTTTTTTGGCTAACATTGTATAAGGATGCACATATGCATGTGTAGCACTGTGACAACTGCCAGAGAACAGGAAACATATCAAAGAGACATGAGATGCCTCTGCAGAACATTCAAGAAATTGAAGTGTTCGACTGTTGGTGAATTGACTTTATCGGTCCATTGCCAAGTTCATTTTCAAATGAATACATACTGGTGGTAGTGAAATATGTCTCAAGATGGGTGGAAGCTACTCCTACTCAGAAAGCAAATGCAAAGATTAAATTTTTGAAAAAGCATATTTTTTACAGGTTTGGCACACCACGAGTAGTATTAGTGATGGAGGAGCACATTTCTTCAATGCAGAATTGAAGAAGGCTTTTGAACATTATGGCGTGAGACACAGGATAGCTACAACCTATCACCCTCAAAGTAATGGGCAAAGACAAGTTTCTAATATAGAGGTGAAGAGAATTATGGAGAAGACAGTAGCATCCTCACGCAGAGATTGGTCTATCAAGTTGGATGAAGCATTGTGGGTGTATAGAAAAACTTTTAAGACACTAACTGCTTTGTCTCCATTTCAGCTGATTTATGGAAAGGTTTGCCATCTTCCTATGGAGATGGAACATAGAGCTTTTTGGACATTGAAGTGGCTGAATTTTAATGCTAAGGCTTCTGCTAAGAAGAGAAAGATTCAACTGAGTGAGCTTGAGGAAATGAGGTTGAATGCAATCCAATCCTCAAGGCTTTACAAGGAGTGTGTGAAAGCTTATCATGACAAGAAGCTTCTAAAAAGGAGTTTTGAGCCGGGACAACTAGCTCCTTTGTTTAATTCCAAATTGAGGTTATTCCCAGGTAAGCTAAAATCCAGGTGATCAGGACCTTTTGTGATCAAACAGGTTAAGCCATATGGAGCAGTTGAAATAGAAGATGTCAAAATTCAAAGGAGTTGGATGGTGAATGGCCAAAGGTTGAAACATTACAAAGGTGGTTAATTTGGTATTTTTGTTTTTTTTAGAGAGAAAGAGCTTTTTTTTTGGTGGGGGGGTGGGTAGGTTAGATTTTAAATTTTGAAATAAAAAATAATTTCATTTGAATTTGTGGGCCTATAGTTTGAGCTAGGCAATGCTTGGGCTATTTTTCACTTAGTGCAGTCTAGTGCAATATAACAGGATAGTGCCTTGTGTCACAAGGTCACTTCTCACTATGACTTTTCAGTTGCATTTCTCTCTGCCCTGTTCATGCCTTTTTATCTCTAGGGGAGTGTGATGCATTTTTTATGGGGGTACTTAGAAGAAATTGGAAAAAGTTGGCGGAGCCACTGAGAAAGTTTGATGCAGATATTGTTAGAGAGTTTTACGCCAATGCTTGGGCGGAAAGACAAGATAGGCATAAGAGAAAGACGATGGTTAGAGGCAAGTGAATTTCCTATAGTCCTGGGGCAATTGATGACCTGTTAGGGAACCCATTCCCCAAGCAAGAGGAAAAGTGTCATTACCAGAGGTTGTGTAGCAAAAACAAAGGGTTTAACAACCGTAAGGTGGCAACAACACTGTGCATTCCTAGTAAAGGTTACCATATAGCTGCATCTGAAAAGCAACCCATAATAAGGAGGAAGGATATGCGTACTCTGTCCCAGGTTTGGCTAACATTCATGTTAGCCAACATCGTACCTATTGGCCATGTGTCAGATGTTAATGTACCCATGTTTAACTTGCTTTTCTCAATGCTGTAAGATAACTATACAATAAATATTGCAAGGATAATCTCGGATTGAATCCATAGGACAGTGGAATGGGAAAGGATAAAAGGAGCAGAACATCTAGGAACCTTGGGATTTCCTGCTCTGATAACTGTGTTGTGTGCCCAGATGGTATAGTGGTGGAGCCAAAGATGAAGATCAGGTCTTCAATTGATAGGAAATTCATAGACCACCATTGTACCAACCCAGAAGAAAATCCTGATAAGAGAAATAGAGCTTTTAGCCCACCAGCTTCGTCATCATCACCTACTATAGAGGCTGTTGAAAAACGAGTGATTAGGCACCTACTACATTTGGAAGACCAGGAGAGTTCAATATGCAGATTTTTGATGCAGATCTATCATGGGATGCGGAATGAGTCATACATGAATTTGGAAGAACTTTCCTCATACATGAATTGGCCTGAGGACATGCCTAGTTCTGTGGGAGGAGGAGAGAATGCTAATGCTGAAGTACAGAGTACAATAGGAAATGCAGGGAATTAAGCTGAAATTGAACCCCCACCAGGGCCTTCACGTGCAGCACAAGATGCTGAAGTAGACAGAAATGATCCTGAACCCAATCCTTTAAAGACTCAATATGTGATTTCATTAGATTCAGAGGAGGATAAAGGAGATGACGAGGAGGACTTTGTGGGAAATAACGACATCTGTTCAGGCGAGGAGGAGGAAGAGTATGATGATCAAAGTGGGGAATTCTGAAGGGCTGGTGTTCTTTGTTTTTGTTCTGTGTTGTTGTTGCTGTTCTTTGTTGTTGCTGTTTGTGGAAGGTTGTTATTCAAGATCTTGGAATGAAGAATTTTTTGGTGTCCGGATACAATTTCTTTGTTGTTATGGTAGTATGGTATATTCTGGATGATTGTATATATTTTCTGCTAGTTAAACTTTATTTTGGATGACTGTTATGACTGTTATGACACATTTAGAGGACTGTAATAGGATAAGACACCAACTGAACTGTTAGTAGAATAAGATCCATGATGTGTATTGATTGTGCCTGATATGAACTGTTCGGGTTAATATGATGCTGAATATCTCTTGGGAATGTGAATTGGAAACTCTATTATGCATGTAAGTAGCGTAATCTTAAATTTAAGCTTGAGCTAGAAGGGACAGTAAATTAGGAAGACAACATGACATTAGGAGGATTAACATTAATAATGATTGACAAGATAGGAGAGAAACAATTATGTGAGGGAGAGATACATAGAGTGTGAGTCTGTGAGTGCATATTTGCTTAAGATTAATTGTTTCTTTAATTTGTTAGTTAGAATTAACTTTGTAAGTAATAAGGATGATGAAGTAAATTTATTTGATTGAGTGTAAATTATAGCCATAGCCAAATAACTAACCAGTGAAATGAGACAAATTCATTTGTAAGCCAATTTGAGCCGGTGTTGTCATTGGAACCTTGAGCCAATTATGTAAAATCTACCTTGAGTATGAGTAGTTAGGGAATCATGGTGCAACTTGAATAGGGAATTGGAGAAGTAGATTTCGATTTTCAGTGGGATTGCTGAAAGTAGAGAAGAGAGAAGGCTGTGATGGTGTACCTAGATAAGTTTAAGAAAAAAATTCTGAAGGTTTTGAAATTGCATTTGTTTATTCTATATATATGAGTAAATAAAGGGAAAGAATGTCAAGATGAAAAAGGGTACACTGGAAAAGAAAATACATGGGTTGCTGGAGTTACACTGATAGCTCGAGCAAGACAAATAGGATGGTACAACAAGAAAAGGACTAATTTAGAGTAAAGTCGGTTTAGATTTCACATCTGAAATAAACGCTTCAAGACCAATTTGGGTTGTATCCATGATTTGCGAAACTACTTGTGCATTTTGAGTTCCAAGAAAAACCAATAATTCTTTCTAGCCAAGCTTCATTATAACCTTATGAAAGACCTTATGACTTATTAAATGTAGGGTTTAATTTGATTGATAAATGATTAACAACTTTTGATTGAGAGTAGTATGACACTTGGAAGAGAAATACTGGAGAGGACTGTGTGAGTTGAGAGTATCCTGTCATGAATTGTGTATTGTTATCTGAAAATTTGAGTGCTGAAATTCTAATCTATGGAACTGCTGGTGATTGTTTGAATTTAGGAAAGTCTGTTGGGAAGAAGATGACTGAACATGAGTTTGTGATGCTTAAAACTTAGTTGTGTGATTGTCTTGCTTGGGGACAAGCAAGAACCTAAGCGGGGAGACTTTAGATAAGCTTTAATTGTTAGTTTAATTTCATGCATATTTATGTTGATTTTGTTATTAATTTGGTTTAAATTTGAATATTATTGTCTTTTATTATTCATTTTGTTATTTAATGCGTTTTATTGTGCAAAGAGTGATTTTTGTTGAGAATTAGGTTAAATCTAAAGAGAGAGAAAACAAAAACGTTGAATCAAAGGGAGAAAGCAGAGACAGGGGCATAAGTGACTTCTTCCTTAAGCGAACGATACAGCATGGGCTAAAACTCACTTAAAGATTTTTATAAGGAAGCCCTAATTTCAAGGTGTCAACGCTGTTAGAGCGTGAATTACGAGATAACGACTGCAATTTGACGTAATACAAGGAGCGAAAGATATAAAAGGCCAAAGCAAGGTCAAACTCAAGGGATTGGACTCATTGGATATTCTTATAGCGCCATTCTTGATCAAGATCCATTGTTTTCTTTTCTCTTGTATTCCATGACTACCATGAGTAGCTAACTCTCTTATTCTTGGAATTGGATGTAATTTCTCAACTTTGAATGCTCTCTTAACATTGTTTGATATCATTAATTTCAATTATCTTTATTTTACGTTTTAATCATACTTTGATCTATCCTAGAATTCTTATTGTGATTGGAAAACACTTTTTGAATTTGGAACCAAACTTTTAACGCATTGCATGTATAAGTTCAGGGATGAATTATAGTGTAATGACTGTTTATAACAACTATTCTTAATGCTGATTAATCTATTCTAGTAACTGGGGACAGAGATAGGTATTTGAATTTATGAATTTCAAATCTAGAGGAATCAGATTGAATGAATTTTATTTGCACAGATTTGTAATTGGAAGAGATGATGTTGATATTATGATCAAGAGTGTATGAGAAGGAGAGTATTGCAATTCAATCCCAAGATCTTTATTAATATTGATTTCACACATTTTACTATTAATTGTTTGGTTTTACGTCATTAATTCACTAAAATCCAAATTATTCTTGTTACGTGTTTCGTGCATAATACATTGGTACGTATTTAATTTTCAATTATAAATTTCGTTTTCTGTAGAGACGATACTACTTATTTTCTAATATTACTTGAGAACTCAGTACACTTGTTGAATCGTTTAACACATTGTAACAGTTAAAATCCATCAATATTGTAAAACATTTATCATTAAATAGATTTTTTTATAAAATTGAAATGGTAAAAAAAATTTATTAATAAAATTTTTGTTAGTAAATTTACCAACAATTCTGTTGATAAATTAAATATTACATGTAAGAGTAAATCTGTACACAAAATAAAGTTTTCAACTTTTTTTAAAATTATTATTACAATTTTATTATTATTATTATTATTTTGTTATTGTTATTGATATTTTTATTATTTCAAACACTTTTTATTATTACGATTAATTTGGTAGATTTATTATAAATAATTCATTCTTTAATTTTTGAGAACATCAACTTAAAAATACAGTATAAATATTAAAAAATGTCTTTAATTTGGAGGCAAGTATTCTACCATTGATACTTTTAATTAGATATCTAATTATAATAATACTTTTTTTTTAATATGAACATTTAAAAAGTATATACATTCATACGAACATCAAATAAATAGATTAGGAATCATATGTAATAAATATATAATTTGTGTATATATACTATTAAAAAAGTATTTATTCTTTAACTTCTAAAAAAATCAACTTATAAATATAGAATAAATATTAAAAAAATATCTTTAATTTAGATGCAAGCATTCTACCTGTGATAGTTTTATTAGATATTTAATTAGATACCTATGACACTTTATAAACAAGAAAATTTGTTTTAATTAGATATATCGGTTAGAGCTGGAACCAATGTAATATGACACTTTTTATATTGGTTGTAACTTACAATAAAAGTCTTATTTTAAAAAAAAATAATGAATTGATAAATCTCTAATTGATACAAGGAAACACCACAAAAAATTTTAGAATTTTTTAGCAAATATAGATATGTTAAATAAAAGGCTACAATCTAAAAAATAGGTGAAAGATAACAAAAAAAAATAAAAAAGTAACAGTAAATGATGAGATTTTAGAATTTCCAGAGGGTCAATGCCCTTTAAGAATTGGCCAACGACTTCATTACCTCAATTCGAAGAACTTTCACTTTTGGAGTGTCTCAATTCGAGCTCTTTATCAAAAGTTATGAGTTTGAAAACTCAAAATCTATCATCAATTTATCCAATTAGCTCAAAATTTCTTAATTCGTGACATCAAAACCTTGTAACTTGGAGATATAGCCCTAGGGAGTAGCACAAATATTTCTAACCTCTGGGCATATTTAAACGAATAATTTGGTATGGGTTAAGGGTGTGGAAATAGAATGAGAGAGAACATTAATATTTTGTGAAGATAAGGGGAAAGACAAATCAAAGTGGCAAGGGCTGAATCTCAGTGGATTGTGGCAGCAAAGTCACTCTGCCACTTACAATACTTCGTCGCGTATTTAAGTCGTCTGCAAAGGATTCTACTCGTCGTTCGATGGGAATTGCGCTTCAAGGCGTCTCGCAAGGCTGATTCACCTTATGAGGTTCACCACCAACATGTGTCTTTGGGGCCCAAGACCCCCTACTGCTGGTCAGCAAACAAATGTCAGACAATAAATAGATAAAATATTGGTGAATCTTGATGGAGTTTCTTTTCCCCTATAAGTTTCAATGACAATAAAAAGCTCATAGCAATGTTCACAAAAGAGGAATTCAGGAAATGGTGATTGTCACTACTAGAAAGTTGTTGAATAATAATCGAAATTAGTGAATGAAAAATTTGGTCACTTTAGTGACCGAATCAATGACCAAAAAAATTCGGTCACTATCAGTGACAAAAAAATTAGGTTACAAATTCGGTCATTAATTTTAGTCACTGATTCGGTCACTGATTTGGTTACAGATTCGGTTACTGATTTTGGTCACAGATTCGGTTATAATTATAACAATAATAATTATTATAATAATAAAAATAATATTAATAATAATAATAAATAGCAACTTATGTGTCTTTTGCAAGAATCATATTGAAATTGTAAATCATCTTTTCTATGAATGAAACATAGTAATAGTGACATGGAATCTATGCAATAAATGGATGCAATTGTATCACTAAATAGGCTGAACATTTTTGTCAATTCACTATATTAGATCTAAGAAAAGTGGGATCACAACGAAGAAAATAATGTGGATGATCATAATGAAAGAAATATGGGACAATATAAATAATATGATATATGGGGTGCAAGGGAGGAAATATCTGCAAATGCACAATTAAAATCTTGGACATGGATTACAAATGTAGAAAAGAAAGCGAAGTTTACCTACTCAGACTTGTGCACGTGCCAAAAAATATGTATCACAACTAGTAAATAATGAATCATTATGCATGGAATATAAAGAGACTAGACTGAAAATCTAAGATTAAAGTCAAATAGTTTTTTGTGTTTGGTCAAATGAAATATTATGAGATTATGGTATATACATCCTAATGAAAAACATAATACCAGAGCACCCTTTGTCATAGGATGGTTATTCCCCATGATTCTTTTTCTAAATGCAGTTAGGTGACAAGGGTATACATTTTGGGTTAAAAGCATCGAAGCCAAGAGGGGACCATAATCTTGGGATTCAAGCTTACACATTAAACCAACTAGGACCAACAACAAAGTCATTTCAACATAAATATCATGGTCCACATTAGTAGTGCACTGTAGTAAATGGTGACCACCACAAGAAGCTAGTCATTTGGTATCGAAAGATTTACATGTCTTCTAATGAATTGCAAAACTTAAGGGAGAGATTACAACAATTAATTTGCAAAGAGATAGGGTGTGCTAGCTATTGGGAATTTTTCTCTACCTTACTTCAATCAAAATAATCATTATTGGTCTTTATCTCCATGATGATATAAGGAATATATCTATAATATTTTTAACATTTGGTATAAAAGAGGGAATTATCAAGAAATAATGATGCCTATATATTGAAGAAAAGGTGCTTATCGTTGTATGCACAACAATTTGTTGAATAAGCAGTTCGAGTAGTTGCTTCTATTGTAATATTTTTATAAAAGGGTTGGAGTATCTTTAGTGCTCTATCATTTATATATTCTTTAGCTGATTAAAAAAATCCACTCAGAAATACACCTTGTGATTTAACTTGCAAGGTAGTTCTTGAAAAATGTGTGTAGGATTGAAACTATTGAAGAGACTTGTTAAGGGAATCCTATTTTGCAAGTTGTGGGATAAGTATCTTATAGAGTTAATTCTATACATTACAACTGGTATTATAATGAATTATGTAGTATTACAGACAAGATTTAAACTGTAAATGGTCAACTCTTTTCGAATAGGTGTTTTGGAGCTAGGACAACAAATACATGTTCTTATTTTGTTAAAAGACTAACATTATGCTTGCTTGAAGGTAATTTTCTAAATTTACAGAGGCTATGAAAATGAGTACAAGTGCACAACGAGCACAACTGTTAGCGCATAAACAACTCATTAAGTAGATGGCAAGCATACATCTTGAGGTGATGAATCTTAGGGTGATCAAATTTGAAAAAGAAGTGTGGAAGCAACTATAGAGAGATTAGTCTTGAGGATGTCACCAATATTATAGTGATCGGCCTTGGGATGATTGATTTTGAGAAAGAATTGTGGAAGTGGCTATTGGATTTTGGGAGATCAGCCTAGAGAATATTGTCCATGGTTATCAACCTTAGGACAATAAACCTTGAGACTAGTTGCTTATCTAATTAGGTCACAAATGAAACTGTTATGTTATCTTGTGTAATATCGAAAGAAATGATAAACCACCTCTAGTTTAAGTATTTTCATTTAATTTATTATTAATTGATGATATAAAAAAAACTTAGAATATATGATATATAATTAAATAATTTATTTATTTTATTTTATTTTATAGGGTTAGATAAATCTAGATACTCTACAATAATTCATTCCATTACTAAAATTATTAAAGTGAATTATTAATTTATATTTATTTATGTGTTCTGTTTTCTTAACTTGAAAACACTTTTTTAATTGATAAAAATAGCTAACAATGTTATTTTTTTTTAATGGAAACAAACAATGTTACTTTTATACAAAGGAGCCTTGATAAGAAACCTCACATTGATGAAATTTTTGTTAAACAGTGCACTTTTAAAAAAAAAAACTCAAATACTCTAACTACATTTATGAGAAATTGGGGTTTACCTTCTAAATACGGAGACATCACGCATACGATATTAATGAGTTTAATAATAATAATAATAACCTTAATTATTTCTATTAAGTTAAATTCAATAATATTTTTAACCATCATATATAAATACGAAATTTGTTGTGGACGTGTTAAGAATAAAATGAAAACTGTGTTAAACTCTCTATGAACAAAATTCCTTGAAATTTGAAGAATTACTATTCATAGCATATAATTTGGTCATAATGTTATTAATATCTTCACCTCTTGAAACTAAATAATAAAATAACATATTATGATAACTTAGACGCTTATCTGAGATCGATTTACGTAAAAAATTATTAAAATTTCAAAAACATTTTAAAATTTTAAGATTAATCACAATTGTATTTATAATTTTATCTGTATATCAATTTATTTAAGCAAAAATATCTTTATATATTGATATATTTATCTATTAGATCTTCTCTATTCAAAACACTATACCCAGATTTATTGTATAGGTTTTCCGGCTGTTATGGAGTCTAAAAATAGCACCATCGACAATAATATGTGTCTCGAGGTTATTACTTGATAGGCTTCCTATTAGAGTAAATCTTGCTAGAAGGAAAATACAGGTAGGGAATGTGTGTTGTCCACTGTGCAACAATGGTGTTGAATCTACCCAACATCTATTCAGTACCTTTAGGGTGGCACAGAGTGTCTGGGACTAGTGTGAGAGGTGGATCGGAAATGTGTCTGTTAGACATGAAGGTATCCTTAGTCACTTTCAAAGCTTTTGTCTTCTAGGACAAAGACAAAGTTTCAATAAAGCGTGGAAAGGATTGTGAGTGGCTATTGTGTTAGAAATATGTAACCATAGGAATAAGATGGTCTTTAACGGTGGGGTAGTGGATGATAAAGAAATATTTAGTCTAGCACAGTTCAAGGGCTGGTTATGGCTTAAGTATAAGTGAATGAGAAATTCTTTTTCATATTTGGATTGGTACTTATCTCCTTTGAAGTGTCTTCAATCGCTGGTATAATGTAGTTTAGATCATCCTAGTATTATAGAGGAGTGTTGGTGGGAGAGAGTGAGTAGGGTAGTTAGAAGTTTGGTTGTTTTGCAGGTACACACAGGTTGGAGGTGACGGTCTACACCACAAGCGGTGAATTTTGGAATCCGAGACATAAGGGGTGCAGCTTTGTTGCTTTGCCTCGCTAATTTGTGATGTTATCTATTAGTCTATCTCCCTTTATAGTGTATTTTGAGTTCTAAATATATGAGGGTGCGGTATTCGCACTTGCACCCCTTAGTGGAACTAATTTAGTTATTTGTCTATTATTGTTTTTTGTTGAATTTACACTTTTATTTTGATTTGTGATATAGTTTGGTGATTACTTTTGACCCGGTTTGGGTAAGGTTGTATATGGATTGGAGTATCCCTGAAATACCCTTTTTCTATTCATTTATTTTTGGTTGTTAAATTTTTTTTTCTATTAGATAAAGAAAAGAAGGAAACAAATATCTCGAAAGAAAATTAAAAATAATAAATAAAACATGAATTTTATACAAAATATAAAAGAATATTTTAAACCTTTTCCAGCAAAGTTAGGTATGTTATTCTTAAAATATATACTTTGCATAGGAAAAAAGACTATGGAACGATTTTTATTTTTGTTTTTTTATAAAAATTTTAAGTTCTTTTACAGTTGTTGAAACAACCCAAATACTTCATTCATTTATATATTTTTCTTGTACATAAAAAAAATAAAATCGCAACTAAAAAGTCAATTTTCCGAATATTTGTTTTTTACAATGATATTCCTTTTACACAAGGATAAATTATGATTTGTAATGTCTTATTCAAATTAAGATGAAACAAAATCCAATACGCAGATACTTGATTTGACCGTATAAGCATGTCTGTAGCATAAAAGCTTAATTTAATACCCGTAATCTCAGCAACTGCCAAAAGTCAACACGATGGACGGCTATACCACGTTTGATAGTCACAACTGTGCTTTCATTTTCTTACTTAATATGATATGTACGAACTGTTACAATTTTGTTTTCATAGCAAGAAGAACATAGTACGGAAGGTCCATGTGATTTTTCAACATAATTAATTAAATTATTATAAAGTCAAGTTTTTCAAGAATATTGTCTATATTTAAATATGAACTTAGCTATTATACTGGATTCCCATTTTGATGGGTCATTTCTTTTTTCTTCCTAGAATCTGTAGTTACATGGTGGCAATTGATAAAAAATACGAATTAATAAAGCTTATCGATTTACAGTTCTCTCCCTCTCTCATGTAAATAAGTTAAATTACGATTTTAAAAACTTTTTAAAAATACAAATTTTTTAATTAATTTCAATGATATTTTATGTGTTACAATTAAATGTTATAATAGATTTATCAATGATTTCAAAATTTCGTAAAATTTAACTCCAAAAAATGTAAAATGAGATTCAGATTTGCATTAGATTATTATTGTTATTATTTTATCTTCAAAATTTAGCTAATTTATGTAATAACTTGACAGGTCTATGTTGATGTCTGCAAGGAAAGTCAAATCGTGTGATGCACAAAATTCCACTTGAGAATGTAATAATAATTTGCAAGTTGCCATGTGTTGACGAATTTGTTTATGATTGGGTATTCCTTGGTTAAATTTGAATAGGTCTAAACTTAAGAGAATTGGTTTTATTTAAGAATAATATTTTAAAGATTAGTTTTCAGAGATTCTGGTTTAATATCGCAAATTAAGATCAACTTTATAAATAAATTTGAAAAAATGAATACTGTTGAGAAAAAGTTGAGAACGATTTCTAAACTTTGATTAATAACTCACTAACCCTTGGAAAACATGAAAAATAAATAAATGATGATGAATAATATATAATATAAATTTTTTATCACATTCACAATTTCTATTGTAACTTGTAATTGTTCAATCAATCAATTAATTATTTGTTATAAAAATTTAATGATGCAGCAAAGCCAATATAGGTTTCGTTTGTTTTGTGATGCAAGTGCAGGCTGGGTCAGAATATACGAATTTATATATGCTCTCTGGAGCAAGATGCTGAGGAACAAAAATGGGACATAATCTCCTTGTATGGTGTACAACAGCCAAAATCAATAACGAGAGTATGTTAGGTATTCATAGTTAGATGCAGTTTTTTGCCTCTTTACTTAGATTGTGTTTTCGAGTTGTTCAATGTTGAGATTTTGGTATTTGCCTTTTAGTGTTTTCGAGTTAGCTTTTGGGAGGTTTGCTATCTATTTTGAGTTACTTTTTTAGTAGGGTTGGAGTATTTTTGAAGTTTTTCATTAATTTCATTTTCTGTCTTTCAAAAAAAAAAAATTGAGAGATTTGTAAGCACTTATATATTATTAAAAGGTCTTATCTCTAATCGGTGTTGGATCTCCAACACATTTCTCCTGACATCAAGACTGCTTAATTCATGTGTGAGACTATATATTTAAGGATAACTTAGGAGAATGATATTGAGAGACTTAATAGGCCTAACAATCTTGCTAAGATAGGCTCTGGAATGGCTCTAATACCATCTTATAAAATGGAGATATGAACAAAAGATATGAGAATAAAAATATTCTCTTTATTTTGCTATTGAAACAAAAGTAAAAGGGGGCTGAACATATATAATCAGTGTGCTCATTTTAAGTCTAGCTAAAGAGAGAGAAAATAAATAAAACAAATATTACATGATTCTGTCATAAAAAATAAAATAATAGAATTGATGACAAGTTGATTCTATCACAAAGACAAAATAATAGAATTGATATTAATTTCCTTCTAGAAGTCTCATATCCATATCCTTTGAAATCCCTCGCAAGCTGGGGAACAAATATTGATGAGACCTAGCTTGTAACAAATATTCTTGAAAGACTGAGGACTTAAAGTTCTACTATAAATGTCAAAAAATTGCTCTATGATGAAAATGGGAAGCAAATGGATACGACTCTTCTTCAATTTTTGTGTAATAATGTGACAATATATTTTTATGTAGAAACACTAGATTTGTTACAATGTATCTTGCTGAGTCATTGTCACAATATAAAAGAAATGACTACTCAAAAGGGACTTTGAAATCTTGAAGAAGATAAACTAGTCGTTGAATTTCACATGTAACAGTGGTCATTCCTATATTTAGCTTCACAAGAACTCTTTGATATTGTTCCTTCCTTCTTTGATTTTCAGAATATAAGGAAATTCACAAGCTATACACCAAAATCAATCACTGTTTGTCTTCAATCACTGTAGATGCCCCAATCACTATCACAAAAGGCATTTAGATGTGTAGAAGTGTTGGAAGAGAAATTGGAGCTACTTTAATATATGTTAGCATTTTAATTGTTGCATGATAATGAGTAATTGTAGGCTTATAAGAAATTGAGAAAGTTGTTACATAACTCTTCCAATCAACCTTCTGTAGGCTTGAACATCTATGAAAGGCACACTTCTAGTAGAACACAATTTAATAAGATTATCATTATCCCTTTCTTACTTTTTGCTATCTTAAGACTAAGAAAATATCTTAAATCCCCAAGATCCTTTATCTTTAATGTCTTATTCAAAGTTTGTTTGACTCGATCAATCCTTTTTTTTTCATTTCCTGTCAAGATTATATCATCCACATATACCATTAATGTTGTAAAAGATCCTTAAGAAGAATTAATGAACAAAGTAATGATCATTCATAGAGATTGAGTATATCCTGTAGAAATAAGAAAATGATGACAATTTAACAATCCACTCCCTGTTGGCTTACTTAAGGCCATATAAAGCGTTTTTTAGTTTACAAACTTATCATAGTTGAATAGAAGTCATTCTAGGAGGAACAACCATGTATACATCTTTTTATCAACTCTCCATGTAAGAAGACATTATTTATGTCTAATTATTTCAATGCGTAGTTATAGATAAAAGTTAGAGAAAGAAGCAACCTTATAGCAGCCATCTTTACTACTAGAGAGAAAGTTTCAAGGTAGTCAATACCCTTCTGTTTGTGTGTATCCCTTTCCCACTAACCTTGCTTTATACCTTTCAACAGTCCCATTAGCCTTGTACTTTATTTTGAATGGCAGTTTCGTCCTTAGACAGAAGTGCAGTCTCCCATATTTGATTTGACTCCAAAACAAATATCTCACACTGTGTAGTCTTTATCCAACAGTCATGTTTCACAACTTTAGAATAAGCGATTGGCTTAACATGTGAAGAAAGAAAGATAACAAAAGATGTGTAAGAAGATAATAATTTATTATAGGACAAAATAGAATTCAAAGAATATTTAAATCTTAAAGATATATTAGAAATATTGATATTACAATAATATCCTTTATATATATTCAAGTGGTCTTTTTGTTCTGGTAGCTATTCAAATTTTGTAGACTTTAAGTCTAACTCAATATTACAAAAACAACTTTAAAGGTGAAGTTTACTTTTAGTTGATATAAAATTTTCAACACTTATAATTGCGGCATGATTTTTCCTACGAGGCTGAGGCTACTATTACGAAAGAATAATGCCTAATATTTCATGTTTTCGTGTGCTTGGAAGTTGATGCCAAGCCTGTAATTTCAGTTGTTCCACATATAATTATATTTATACTTTGGGATGTGTAGATGATAGTTTGTTTTCTTGCAATTTTCAAAAGTATCCTCACTTGTGTGCTAATGTGTTTGATTGTGGTAATCTACTTCACTCTTGGATATGAGTTGCTTAATACTTTATGGATTGAAATCCTTGTTTTTCTTTTCTAATCAAGTTAATCATGAGGTTTGAGAGGTTGATTTGAATATAACAGATATACCCTATGTGACGTTGATTTGAGCCACTCTCTATTTTTTCTATTTGTGTGATATGCCTATTGATTGCTTGAACGATGGCCTTAGCTTGACTCTTTTTGGTACAACTCGGTTCACACACATGTTTTAAGATGATTAAGGCATTTTTGTTCTGAATAGCCTCTAGCCAAATAAGCATACCTTGCATTATTTATTTTGATTACCCCTATCGAGCCTACATTCCCTGTTTTGTTTCGAAGCTCATTACAAGCCTTAAGTGAAAAACAACTATCACCTTAACCTCAGGGAATTTTGGAGCTTTGGAATTGTTTTGGGAATAAGTTCTTGAATAAGTGTGAAGTGTGTGCGTGCTTCATTGGATGATGTTTTTAGCTAATTGGATTAGGGTTTTTATATTGTTTGTTCATATATTGTTCTTATTTTCGTCAAAAAAATAAAAAAAGCCACTTATTCCCTCTGAATTTAGCCACTTATTTCATATTTTATTCCCTACCTTGTCCTTAGCCCCATTACAACCCTAAATAACCTTATGATCTTTATGTGTGTGTGTTAACGAATTTTTAGCAAGTGTACTGAGTCCTCAAGTAATATACTAGTAAGAAAAGTATCGTATTCACAGAGAACAAAATTTTATTGTAAATTGAATTACAACTAATTGTATTATGAACGAATAAGCAATAACCAATGATTTGAACGAATTAAGAAACGTTATAACAAGCAATGAATATTAAAAAATGTGAATTTAATAGTAATAAAAAGCCTTGGGATTGAATCGTAATATTCTTCTTTGCATACACTCTTAACCTAATTTAATATCATCTTCTCCAATTACTAATCTGTGCAAATAAAAGCCTTTTCAACTTGATTCCTCTAGCATTGAATTTCATAAACTAAATTACCTAGCTTCTATCCCTAGTCGCTAAAATAACCTAATCAGCATTAAGATCAGTTGCGATAAGCAGTCATTGCACTATAATCCATCCCTGAACTTATACATGTAATTCATTTACCTTTAGTTCCAATTCCAAAGAGTGTTTTCCAATCACAATGAGAAATCTAAAATAAAACAAGATATAGTAAAATAAAACAAAGGTTTTTGGATTCAATGATAAAAATATAATTAAGAGTGCATTTGAAGTGAGAAATTACATTCAATCCCAAGAGAAAGGAAATTAGCCACGCATGGTAGCCATGAAAATACAAAAGAAAAAGAAAAGGAGGGAGCTTGATGATGGCGGCCTCCATGAGATCTCCACGAATGATAGGTGATAAGTGAGAAGGTGATGATCTACGTTTGACCTAGCCTCTCTTTTATAACTTTCGTCCCTTGAACTAGGTCAAAGTACGACCGTTATTTCGTAAGTCACACCTTTAGTAACGTTGACATCTTCAATTTAGGGCTTCGCTTATGATGGACTTTAAGTGAGTTTTAGCCCAGGCTGTGTCTTTAGCTTAAGCGAAAAGTCACTTATGCTTTTTTTCTGCTTCTTACCTCAATTTCGGCGCCTCTATTCTCTCTTTTCCCTTAGATTTAACCTGATTCTCAACAAATTTTCTCTTTCCACAATAAAACACATTAAATAACAATAAAAGAAAATAAAATAAAATCTAAACTGAATTAATAACAAAATCAACCTAATTACTAAAAGAATTAATCACAAAATCTGCATAAAATTAACTAAAAATCAATGCTTATCAGTGTGCGCATTGGGTGTTGATTTTAGAGGCTTGCCAAGTCTAATTGTTGCTTGTTTTTCATTAGTGCCTTGAGAGTATATATATATACAGTAACCAAGACACTTGAGAGATACATTAATATAGTACACCTTGTGAGATTTTGTTCCTTTTGATTCACCTCTTTAGATAATTGATTTTCTTGCTTTGCTTTGAATTGCTCGAACGATGTTCATAGATATCTTGCTTCTTTGCTTCTTTGTGTGTTGGATGTTGTCTATTCCTTTCTTTTCCAGGATTCATTGAGGAGATGTTAAGTTGTCCATTTGTTTGTTTTTGTTTTTGTTTCTTTTTGTTGTGTCACTCTCTTTGATGATTTTGGATTTATTCCTTGCTCTGTATCTTGATTTTGCTCTGGAGTGCAAAAGTCTAAGTGTGGAGGAATTTGACGAGTCATTATTTTTCCTTATTTACTTGTCTTTCTGTACCTATTTTGCTTAGTGATTTGTGCTTAACTGCCTATTATTTTCTCTCTCAATTTCACTGTTTGGGCTTCATTTACCAGAAATTCATAATTTTATTTAATTTGGATTTTCTAAGCTAATTTTATTATTATTTTCAAGGTAGCTTTGGAATGTTATTGGGCTTGGAAATTAATTATAGAATTGAAGAGGAGTTGTCACATTATCAGTTTTTATTTTCAATTTTTATTCGTTGGACCAGAATTGAATAAATTTGGGCCCATTAGGTTTATTGTTGAGCACTTATTTACGTCTAGTCGCCTGTTACAAAGAAGAGGCGAATAGAGAAGCATATAGCTCTTAATTCTCTACTTTTAGGATTTAGTTCGTTTTCTCTCTTTGGAAAAACTGGTTCTGTATTTATTTTCTTTTCTCTGCAATTACGTTCTAATTTTGTTTCAATTCAATTTCATTTTCTATTTTAATTCAATTTTGTTTTCTATTTCAATTCAATTTCGTTTCCTATTTTAATTCCGTTTTGCGTTTAATCTCTGTTTGTTTAATTCGAATTCAATGGAAGGCTAATTTATAAGGTTATCCTTTTGATTTAGATTGCAATGAAGCTTTGAGGTTGTTGTTGTGTTATTTTTGCTCTTTTCATCTCTTAACTCTTCATCGTTTTATTTCTGTGCTTAATGTTTTTACTGCTTTGTGCTTAATGTTTCAGTTAATATGAAATTTGTGTCTCTGTTCATGCTTAATGGAGTGAGTCATGGGTTGCTAGAATGGAATGAATGATGTATGTGAATTGTTAATTTGCATAAGGAAAACTTGTGTTAATTCTCGCTTAATTAATAAATTCAGGTTGGAATTATGGTACAATAAGTTGAGCATGAATTTTTGTATCATGTGATAAGTGGTCTGCAATCTAATCGAGAGGATAATTTAATTCGATTAAGGAAATCTATTTGGGTTGTTGGTTTTTATTTTACTAAATTCAATTATTTCACGAAACCTTCCCTTATCTTTGTGTGTTTAATCCTTTAACAGGAAAGTAGGTCTTTAGGAGACGACTTAAGAGTCACTTCCTAGTACTGTATTTATTTAACTGGATACGACTTCGATCAGTATCCACGAACCACCGTGCCCTAACTGACATAATTTTTGAACCATTTGTAGAGGTAAAGAATGAGCTTGATCTGGCTCCCACCATTCCGCAAGCATTAGCAACTCCAACAATGAAACGTGTGAATAGAAGAAGCTAAGAAACAGTAGTGTCGTCTTGTTTGCTGGATTGCCTCTGTGAGGGTGGATGTTGATGAATGAAGATTGGTGGGATATGCACTTGAGGGCTAGGTTCCTGCGGCTGAAGCATGAATCCTAAATTGAATAAAGATCTTGATGAAGTAAAACATGGGTTATGGGCTTTAGCCCAATTTGTTTTCTAGTTAGGTTTATGTGAAATATTGGAGATGCAAGTGATGACGTGTTTGTGAACGTGATAATTAATTAAGAAGAATGAATTGAAAAGATGACTTATCATGGCATAGAGTGAATGAAAGTGACTTAACCATGGCATGATAATTTTGGGTAGGAGGTAATGTGGGAAATGAAGAAATTAGGTGTTAAATTGAGAAAGAAGGAATGGGTTAGAAAAGTGACGTAATAATAGCATGAGGTTTAGCCCATTTGATTATTAAAAAAAATGTATTATAGTTTTTTTTATATATATTTTTTAATCTAATAAATTATTTATATTATCTTGAGATTTGGGTCTTTTTATTTGGTCTCACCTTTATATTCAATTTTTATAAATAAACAAAAATAATGTTTTAAATAAATTTTTGATTAATTTTCCAAATAGCCATTTGTATTATGGGGGATTTAATTCGGAAGGTCTTAATTTCGTTTAGATTATCAAAAGGTCGTACGGGTTTAATGATATCCAAAAGAAAATTTAATTCTCTAAAAATAATAAAAAAAATAAAATTTTCAAAATTAAAAAAAAAAAAACATAAACACCTCAACAACAAAGCTTTGCTTTTAGAACTGCGTATACTTTGATTCTTCATCCTTTATGGATGAAGATACGTAGGAGCAAGGTCAATCTTTGTCGGGTGTTTTAATTTAAAATCTCATCTTTGTTTTCTTTTTATTTATTACTTTTATTTTTAGTGCTCCTGTTTTGCTTATTTTATTGCTATTATTTTTGGAAATTTAAATATTCTAAAAACCCATAATTGTTGTTGTTCGTTTTGATTAAAGGTATTATCTTTAGATAGACGTTGTCGGGTACTAATACCTTCCCCCATATATAACTGACTCCTGAATTTATTTTTTGATTCGCATACCACCTTTTCCTTTTATTTGATTTTTCATAGTTTTCCATAATAAACTATGGTGGTGACTCCATCTATTTTTCACCCCTTTTCATTTTATTTCCATTTTCGAATCGCCATCAATTCCTCATCGACAAAGTTGCGACAATAACACTAGAATAATTAATTAAACTTGCTCATAATCGATATTTTACTAAGAAAATTCGAAAACAAAAGAATTTCATATAACTTTAATTTGTTATTTTGGATTTTAATCATATTTGTGGTTTAACAAATTAAAGTTATACTACTAAGAAAATTGGAAAACAAAAGAATTCCATATAACTTTAATTTGTTATTTTGGATTTTAATCATATTGGTAATTTAACAAATTAAAAGTTATACTATGAGCAAAACAAATAATTGAAATAAACACAATTTAAAACTTCATCAAGTATAAATTAATTCAGTGCACAAGAAAATTTTATTCAAATTAATCATTGATCATTAAAAAAGAAATGCAAACTAGAATCAAATGCAAAAGGAGAATTCTATTCATCACTTCATTATCCATTACACTCTATATTGAGTCTCTTCAATTTTCTCTTAATACTTTCAAGACATAGATGAATATTCTCCATTGTATCCTCTTAATCTTTCCTTAGTAGTTATAAATATTGTCCAACTTTTCAAGAAGAGCTTGTTCGAAAGGAGAGAAATACTTTTCTTCTCTTGTCTTAGCTTGAGCTTCATTAGTTTGCATTACATAACTATGTTCTTCAGGTGTATATACATGCTTCCCATTCTTGTATACCCATTGATCACCACCTCTTTCGATTCTTCCCATATTATGAAGAGCAGTTTCCTCAGGGGTGCATTACATGAACAATTTCCCCTTCTACATCAACACCATAGGTTCAAAACTCTTAAAGAGAAACATTGCAAATGAGATTTGGTACACAAGCAACCTTTTTGCCTTCAACATTATTTCATAATGATGGCACGCCAGTACAATTGGGTGTCATTCTTCATGTTTCAAATTTTAAAACGCTTGATGTTGGTCCCTTGAACAAGGGTTGAGTTTCTCAAATAGTCTAAATAATCATAAATCTTATTGAAATTCTCAAGCCTTGAAGAAATAAACTCACTTACCAACTTCAACTCAACAATATTTGCCCAAATATAATAATTATTCTAATCGAAGTACTTTTTACTATTGAGATTAAAACTCCCTCTACAAAAGTGACTCTTGAGTAAAAAACTCTTACCAAATTAGGATAGTACTTGCCTTGCATTTCGACGAAGGTCTTGAAACTTTAATTTCTCAAAAGTTCTTGAAATGTGAAACTTTTACTTTCGAAGAAATTTAGAAGAATAAATTTGTGAGTGAATTTTTTTCTCATTCCAAATCTTCTGAATTGTTCTCTAGTTTGCTCTTCACTGATATGTCCTTCAACTAATGAAGGAAGCTTCCAAAAAGCAAGGGTTTTCCTTTCTTGATAGTAGATCTTTTAACTCTTTAACATTTAAAGGGGAGACCATTTTTCAAAGGGTTTTGAGGGAAATTAAATGAAGAGTACAAGGCAAATAAAAATGCTTATAATAATGATTTAATTCAAAAAAATAGTAATTATAAAAACATATTTAAATCAATCAATCAAACTGAATACAGTAAAAGTAGCCATTTTTAACAAGTGTAATAGTTTTACAAATAACTTTATTAATTGATTAAGTGTAAGCCATAGTCGATTAAAATGTTCATATTTTTCAAAAGCCAAAAATCAAACCCAAATGATCAATTATCATTTGTGGACATCGATTAAAATAGTGAGGTCAAGAAAAAAAACACACATATAATTGATTAAACCATGAGGTAATCGATTAAAAAAAGCAACAACACACCAAATTTCAAAAAAAATATAATCAGTTAACTATCAAAATAACAGATTGTTTTGCACTTAAAACAATTTTCAAAAAACATGCATTAGCATATTTATTTTATATATTACTTTTTTAACAAGTTCAAATAAAAATCAAAATTTTAAACATACAAGAACGTGTTCACCTAGATATTTTGCAAGAGCTATCTTGATCTTCGAAATTTTTTTGTTGCACTCTTGCAAAGAAAACAAATCATTGTCTATACTAGGTCCTTCATGCAAATTTGGGTTCTCTTGGGTTAACGGCGTATCTACTGCCTTGTAGAATCCAAGCATATTTTCCTTGGTCATCCAACTTTTTTGAAAGAACATTTATTCATTGTATATCCCCTTTTCACACAATAGATGCAAGTTATATGAGAAGTGTATAATGGTTTTATGAAATTTTTCTTTTTGTTGAGACAAAAATCAATAACAGTTTTATAATTGATATCTCTTCGAGAATTTAGGATAGCATTTAGATTGCATTTTCCAATTTTTAATTTTGCAATTTCACATAAAAATCACTTTATTTCTCTTCTTCTCCATCAAGAATTTTCATTATATAAATCCGCGTCTAGCTTTTTTGAATAAGCTTTCAAGGTTATGCCCTTCTTCTTGTCGTTTTCTTCTTCTTCTTCTCGCTTGATTCTTCCTATCTCTATACTCTCTCAACTTACCAAACAAAGTTTTGATGTGCATCGTTGTAAGAATTTCTAATTCAGATATACTAGTGACCTTGGCCTTCAAAAACTTGTTCAAACTTTTTAAAATTCTTACACTCAATTATTCTATATCAAATTTCATAACTAAGGCCACACAAGATAATTGATAATGTGTGTGAATCTTTTTTGTAAATCGTAGATGCTCTCATTTTATAGCATTATGAACATCTCATTCTATTGGATAAAGGTGTTCTTCTTACTTATTTTATCTCTTTTGTTATTTCATGAGTGACCTCCAAAAATTTTTATGTATTTTTACAATTTTACATATAGAGATCTCTACAACTCGTTCAAGGTGAGTGTAGAAGTTATTATGTTTCTTAACTTCACATCATATTAGAGAAAAGTAATTTTCTTCTTGTATATTGTTGATTACGTATATAGGAACAATAGGTATGTAAACATCCCATATATTTTTCAATAAATTTCAAAAATATTTGTATCCTTGCTTTCCAAAAGTGGTAGTTTTAACATAAAAATTTGGATGTCTATTTATAGTGACACCTTATGCAAAAGCTTTGTTTTGTAAAGTCATTCAAAAAATTTTAGGATCTTTGTTTTGAATATCTTTCAAAAGCTTTCTCTAAAGCCATTTGTTACACTACAAGAAAAAATATTTAGAGACTAATTTTTAGCTACCAAATGAAATAAATGTTAATTGTAACCAAAATATTCACCAAATTAGATTCTGGTTGCTAAATAACTACAAAATAGAAGTAACGATTGAATTTAGTGATCAATTAAGTCAAAATAATTGATATCTAATATTAGCTACCAAGGTTTTAGTGACCTATACCATTAGATTCTAAATTAGTCTCTAACTTAATTAGATACCAATTTAAAATCTAATGGTATAGGTCACTAATACTTTGGTAGCTAATATTATATACCAATTATCTTGACTTAATTATTCACGAAATTCAATCATTACTTCTATTTTGTAGTATTTAACAATCAAAATTTAATTTGGTAACTATTTTGGTCACACGTAACAACCATTTGGTAGCTAAAAATTGATTTCTAAATAACTTTTTTCTTGTAGTGTTAAAAATTAATATTTGACTTAGCTAAATCAAAAGGGGTGTGAATTGGTTTTAAGAGCTCTTTAATAAAAAATTATCTTTTTTCCAGTTCTTTAAAAACGAAAGATTGCACAAAAAATTTATATTAGTTTAGATAACAAATGATCCTACATCTAACTTCAATTATTCAACCTTAAAATAATCGGAATCCACTATCTTCAGATGTTTGTATAATTACAAGAAAAATTATATTTATCTACAACAAAAATTATTATTATTATTATTATTATTATTATTTCAAAAGTGTTGTAAGAATGATTCAAGCCCATGTCCTTCATGTATACTTACGCAAGTTACAATTATTACACCAACATTAACTTTACAATCATATGCTCATATTATTATTCTTATTAAGATTATTAGTATAATAGTTATAATCATTAGTTAAAGCTAATTTTTTTAGTCAAGAATATAATTAGTTAAGGGCAAATTTTTTCTAATTAAGAAATAAGAGGTCAAGCGTTAGAGTTGAGTTGTGACTTAGATCTATCTAATATCTATCAGTATAATTAATGTTACTCACAACAATATATATTTTATTTAATTGGTTACATGTTAATTATTAATTAATACATAATAATCTATAATTATTTAATTAATAAATTTTTTCAACAAATTTTAGTTTTGATTTTGAATTTAAACAATTGTTTAATATTTTTTATTTACAAACTTCTAGATTATTCACTATAAAATTAATTCATAACTTATTTAATTTTATCATATTAATATCTCTTATATATAAAATTATTTCTTAATTTTAATTTTATTTCACTTATTATTATTTATAAATATTTTTTATTATTTTATATGCAGTTTCAATTTGTCGAACGCATGATTATAATAATTATTTAATTAATTAGTAACGTTCGCTTGTGGGCTATATATAAAATAATAAAAGTTATAATTCGTTTTAAACTGTATACCGGCAGAATGGTTTTCATAAAATCAGCAGCACTTTATCTTCTTCTATTATATTTATGCATTGGTGTTTACCTTAAACCTCTCATATTGTGGTACGTGCTTCTCTTAGGTTATGATGATGGGGAAAGGTGCAATGTTAATAATTGTTAGAACTGTTTTATTATTTTGGCTGCTTATGCAACCTTCAACCAGCTCGCCTTTCTCTCGCGAAGCAACCGTAATTGTCAAAAATGATTTAGGAGGAGGTAAAGACCTGGTCTTTCATTGCATGTCTGCAGACAATGATCTTGGTGTGAAAGATCTTCATTCAAATGAAACTTTTGAATGGAGATTTGGAGTTAACTTCCTTAAAAGAACATTGTTCCATTGTACCTTTGCATGGACAGGTGCTTCGCACAAGTTTGAAATTTACAACGCAAAAAGGGATTATGGCTCTTGTGATGTATGCAGTTGGATAGTAAGAGAAAATGCTCCATGTAGGGTTTTTCCTACACATCTTAATTGCTTCTTTTGGAACAGTTAAGAAAGAGTTTGATTCTATAGTTTTATATGGATCATGGAATTGGGAAATCAATATATATGGGTTTCTTATACTAATTACTATTAATAAAACATTGTTGAATAAATTTGATTACCATTCATGCTTTTGGTTGCCTTTTCAATGGAGTTGTACTTTTATTTTTTTATATTATCCGTTTGGTAATTTTCATTTTTTAATTATTATATCACAGTTTCGTAATTTTCAAAATTATATGTTTCATATCATTTATTAGTTTTTTTAATCAGAAAAAATATAAATGAATAGAGTACAAAAAATATTCCAACCCTTTCAAAAACTTGCTATAGCGGTTGTTGTATACTTTGCCAATTACAAAAAAATATTGTATACTTACCAGTAGAAAAAAATATTTAGTCGCGGTTGTATAAGACTTATAAGTGCGGTTGCGCAACCGTGATGGATGTAACCGATAAAAAATACTGAAGATATCAACGCAGTTGTACAACCGTGATAGAAATTATAACATACCACCACGGTTCTTCAGAAGCCGCGTTAAAAAATGGCTCATAATGTGCAGAAATAGCAAAAAGTGGCACATACCAGGGCAGTTGTAGAGAAAACCGTGCTGGTATGTGCCAGCTTTTTTTAAAATGACCGCAGCTATTCACTGCTGCCCAATACCATGATTAAACAGCTGTTGCACAACCAAAATTCAATTACTACTACCAAAACCAAAATTCAAAATCCAATATCTCCAATTCAACACATACTCAATTCAACATTCAATTTTTTACAAATACTACAATTCTAAGTATTTACACAACCATTATATAAGTTTATATATGCATACACTAGAAAGTTGTTACAATATATTACAACTTAGACAAATATTACTATACATTATACTATACTTACTACAAGTTAACTATAAGATTTCATTTCTCTTCTCAATGAAATAAGTTGCCCATTCTGTCCGAATATCTTCTATGTACTTGTGTTCAATTAGGTCTGGATCTATGAACATCTGAAATAGAATAATTGTGTTAGTAGTTATCATCATATGCTCATCATAATTTTATCTAATTTGAACACTTTCATACATGTTCCCAAGAGTCGGTGATATGGGCT